>Ga0193697_1000010_pt1 | contig 75199 bp, 71 predicted proteins | sample L3m2metaG_FD_145073 | JGI IMG/M metagenome (GOLD analysis project Ga0193697, IMG submission 145073) | Soil microbial communities from a riparian zone of the East river system, Colorado, United States - L3m2 | ecosystem: Environmental > Terrestrial > Soil > Riparian zone | place: USA: East River...
CGACGACCACCGTGACGCACATTGACGTACGCAGCGCTCTCCCCCAAGGCCGTGAGCTGCTCCGTCGAGGGAGGGGCAGTGTCTCGTTGTGCCCACACAGTGCCGCCAGCAACCCATGTGCGGTTGCCACAGAGCGAGATGCCCGGACGCTCGCTTGCTAGGAGCGTGAGCGCACCGTATGCGTCGAGCTGGTACGCCCTCTCCGGCGCGCCTGCTACCGGTGGCGGGCGGCCGATTTGACCGGTCTGCGGGTTCAGCCTGGGCTGACTGTCGCCCCGCACGATGTAGCTCTTAACTTGGGCAGCAGTGAGAGTCGGATCCATTGCCAACAGCAGTCCCGCGACGCCGCCGACGTATGGCGCGGAGAAGGACGTGCCACTCACAAGCCAGGTCCCAGCAGCAAAGTCCGCGGTATTCGCCAAGGTCAGAATACTTGTGGCGGGTGCCAACACCGTCGCACCCGTCCAATAGTTGCTGCCCGTCCAGAACGCACCCGTATCGTCCGTACCACCCACGAAGATGATACTGTTCGCATAACCTGACGAGTACAGTTCCGCAGCGGCTCTGTGCAAAGCATGAAGCCGTGTATTCTGCGTCTGTGCGAGTTGATCGAGTGTGAGGGTCAGCCCTGGTTGATTGGGTGTCTGGCCAGTTGCTAGCACGAGCAGCCCTCCGGCATCCAAGTATGCCTGCATCGAAGCTTTGAGACCCGCCACGTGTGCATCCTTTCGGACGTCACCAATACCGTGCGAAATGACCAGAACTCGCACGCCTCGAGCAACCGCGTCTCGCATAATCCCGTCGAACAATCTCGAGAGGTCTGGGAATACCCACGTATCGCGGCTGTAGCTGTACATTACGAGTCCCGACTGCCAGAGAACCCCTGTGATCATCGCGTCGTTGTTCCCAGTCGCCGTCAACACTCCCGTCACGCCCGTCCCATGAGAACGGTAAAACGTATCTGAAACGATTCTCGCGTCGGGTGGCGGAGGGGCGGAGAGCGGCGGAGGCAGAACGCGAAGACCGACGAGATCGGGCTGATTCCCGTCAAACACGAAATCCACCACACCTACGGGCACCCGCGCTTGCGTGTATGCGCCGGTCTCGCACCCCCACGCCAACGGCGCGCGAATCGCTGTCAGGGCCCTTGTTCCGTCTGTCGACGCGAACCAGTCGGCTCGCTTCATGCCGGGTCCGTCATTCGGATGGCGCCAGTACAGGCTGCCAGGGGTTCTGTAGTAAACAGGAGACGCCTGTTTCACCCCGGGTTGGTCATGCACAGCAGCCACTAGAGAATCCAGGGCCGACAGCGTGGATCCTGGGTCCGGCACCTGCACAACGTACTCACTCAGTCCGGGAACGCCGCCAATCACGGTCGCATCATATCGCGCGAATAGATCACGGACCGTCACGCCGCTTGTGGAGTCATCAAAGACAATCCCCACGATGTTGCGATAGTACAGCAAGTCGATGCGAGCGTAGGGCGGATCCTCCACGGTAAGGCTCGAATCACCCGGAAGGTCCAAGGAAGTGGGAATCGGTGGTCGACTGGTGTCCGCAGGCGCGGGGCCCCTCACCGTGAAGTTGTCAATCCTCGGACTCCCCGCCCCCGCCGCCTGCGCCCCGATGAAGTTGAACGCCACCCGCTTGTGCGTGCCGTCGCGGTAGTCTTGAGTCAACGTGACCGCGCTGCCGATGTTCGTCCGCGTGCCGCCGCCGGCTGGCTCCCACCAAGTCTGCACCTGCAGCCCGGACACAGAGACGCCAATGCGTTTCGAACTATCGGTCGCAAGGGGAAAAGCACTGTCGAGAATGATCGACTGCGCGAACGAAAACGCCTTCGTGCGGATGAGTCTCACCTGAACCGTCGTGGCGGCGGTGCGCGTAAACGCAACGTAGACCCTGTCCTGAGGGGGGTTTGCGCCCGATTGCGCGAGGAACTCCAGTTGGACGTACTCACCCGGGGCATCGACGGAGCCGCGCTTGTAGTCCGTCGAGAGATCGAACGAGTCGTCGATCACGTCCGTGGCGATGGCCATCCGCCAGTTGTTCCCGTCAGCCCCCGACACCAACTGCGCCGTATTCCCCTGGATCTTAATCTTGTTGGTGAACCCACCACTCAAGGTCCAAGCCTGCCCGGTTTCAGCCGTGTGCGTCGTGATGTTGGTGACCTTCGGCATCCGTAAAGCTATCGTTGACCAACGTGGTGTCGGCACCTTCCAGCAGCATCGGACGTCCGACATCGTCAGGCGAGGAAGTAACACGGTCCGACTGACACGCGAGCACCAGGATGGCGAGCGTCCACAGAACGGCTCGGTAGATCGATTGCGGTTTCATCGCGCCCCCTAACGTTGCGGAAGGTCTCAGCGAAAAACGGTAGGCGGTGTTTGCCCAGGGCGCTATGACGCTTGGGGCACGCTGTGCTGCATCCGTGCAACACCTTGCGCGCGACTGACAAACCTGTCGACCTTCCGTCGCGCCCTCCACTGCATGACGGCTGGGGATTCCCAATGGCTTCCGCGTGTGTGCTGGTGGTGGGCGCGCTCTACTGGATCTCGCCCACGAGCCGCCAAATACTTCGCGAGTTAGCGGCGTTCCGTCGCATCGGCGCGGACCTGCTCGCTCGGCGAGTGGGCCTGCGGAATCGGTACGAGTGCGCTCGCGCACTCGCGCGCGACGGTCTCCCGACCCTGCAGGACCTGCGGGCGTGGATGAACCTGATGGATTGGGTGCTCGAGTGGGAGCTCGGCCGGAAGGCGCTCTATCAAATCGTACTTGCTGAAGGGCTGGAGCCAGCCGCGTGCTACCGCACCGTCAAACGCCTGACGGGCCTCACGTGGCGGACCGTTCGGTCTCGCGGCATCGTGTCCGTGCTGCAGGACCTGCGGTCGCGCTGCATGCCCCCGACGACCGATCGACAGAGGAGAAAAAAAGAAGCGGCGGGGATTGCTCCCCGCCGCCCCCCTGCGTTAGGCCAGAAGCCTTACGCGCACTTCGGCTCGCCCTCTTTGTTAGCCGGGGCCAGCTGCGTCGAACCAACGTAGATCGCGCAGGTCTTGGTGGTCGTGGTGTGCGAGACCGTCGCGGTGAAGCCGTCAGCCGTCACGGTGATCGTGGGGCCGAGGACGCCGCTCGTGGTGTTGTACGCCGTGCCCAGAGCGCTCGTGTACTTGACCGAGTCGGCGAAATATGCCTCTTCGGCGGTGATCAGGTTACGCAGATCCGACTTCATCGAAGCCAGATACGCCTTCTCCTTCGTGTTCGCGAACTTCGGAATCGCGATGGCGGCAAGAATGCCGATAATCACGACGACGATCAACAGCTCGATCAGCGTGAAACCCTTGCGGTTCATTCGGTACATCCTCTCTAAAGGGGACTGCGACAGGCAGGCGCTGCCGTTAGGACTCGCTCACACGTCGGTCGGTCACAAAAAAAAGAGCGGCGGGGATCGCTCCCCGCCGCCCTGATGCGTTAGGCCAGAGGCCTTACGCGCACTTCGGCTCGCCCTCTTTGTTAGCCGGGGCCAGCTGCGTCGACCCGACGTACACTGCGCACGTCTTGGTGGTCGTGGTGTGCGACACGGTCGCGGTGAAACCATCAGCCGTCACGGTGATCGTGGGGCCGATAACGCCGCTGGTCGTGTTGTACGCCGTGCCGAGGTTGCTCGAATACTTGACCGAGTCGGCGAAATACGCCTCTTCGGCGGTGATCAGGTTACGCAGATCCGACTTCATCGAAGCCAGATACGCCTTTTCCTTCGTGTTCGCGAACTTCGGAATCGCGATCGCGGCCAAGATGCCGATGATCACGACAACGATCAGAAGCTCGATCAGTGTGAAACCCTTGCGGTTCATCTGGAAAACCTCCAATTGTGTTTTACGACATGTAAGGAACTGATACATCTGGGCTACTATGTTTCCGACCTGCTTTTAAGCACGAATCGTGCCCGTTGACGCGTTTCTCACTCCAAAACACTACTGCACAAGCACTTACGTTGATCGTACGGGGTCCTAGGACCCCCCAAAAAGCCCATAGAAGTCGTGCTTTTTGCAATTCGCTCGCCGGACGCAAGGATTCTGTAACTCACTGTAAATACATCAGATACCACGTTCGCTCCCATGGATAGCGGGCCTGGGCGGAATCCGCTACGGCGAGCGCCCCCCGGCGATCCCCGCGGGCCAGCTCGAGCAGGAACTGCGCGCGCATCGCGATCGGCTCGGTGGGTAGCGCCGTCCGCGACCGGGTGATCAAAGCCCTGGCCGCGGTCGTGTCGCCGAGACCGATGACGTACAACGCGTGCGCCGCATCCAGGTGCGGGTCCCCGGCAAACAACGAATCGGCCAAACGGTACTCGCGGCGCGCACCAGCGGTGTCGCGCAACCCAGCCAGAACCGCCGCCGCAGACCGGTGCGCCCGATACGACTCGGGATGCTCGGCGAGCTGCGTGAGCAACTGGCTCCGGTTGTCGCGCCACGCGGGAAGGCGCGCGAACGATCGCGCGCCGGCCGCCAGCACGACGATCCCCATGGCGGCCAGGGCCGGTCGCGCACCCCAGCGAGACTGCATGAACTCGAACGCCATCGTCGCCAGCACCGCCGCGAATAGGGCGGCGAGATACAGATTCCGTTCTGCCAGAACCACACCGGACGGGAACAGGAGGTTCGACGTCGGCAAGTATGAGAGGGCCGCCAGCGCCAACGTGAACGCAACCGCCGGCGCGCGCCGCCGGCACCACAGGACCAGCATCGGAACGGCGATGACAAGTGCGGCGCCGAACAGGGCCGCAAGGGAAAGCGACGTGCGCGCGGGAATCACCTGGGGCCCATAGTCGACCGAGAGCGTTGCGGGCCAGATGAGTAGCCCCGCCGCGCGTGCGATGGCGGGAAGCGCCACCGCGAGTCGGCCCGCGCTGCCCCTCCCGAGAAACACGGCGGCCACGTCACTCGCGCCCGCTCGGCCAATCGCGAACCACGCCGCCAAGAACCCGAGCGTGACGACCGCGAGGCCGATCCACAGGCCCACGGGATAGGGTCGGCTACTCGTCCCCCCTCTCCCGACGGGAGAGGGGGACAGGGGGTGAGGACGGAGCCAGTAATCAAGCAGTATTGCGACACCAGCGATGATTCCGTGCTCCTTTGAGAGCATCGCGAGGGTCGCACAAGCGACAGCTGCAACCCACCACCCACGCCGCGCGGCGAGCACCGCGGCGAAGATACCGACCGCCGCCAGCAGCTCCGCGCGGCCCACGAGGCTCGCCACTCCCTCGACGTGGACCGGGTGCCACGCGAAGACGAGACCCGCGACGGCGGCCGCGACCGGCGACATCCAACGCGTAAGAACGAGCACGACGAGAAGCGTGGCGAGGCCATGCCACAGGGCGTTCATCAGGTGCAGCCACGCTGGGCTCCCGCCCGACAGAGTCCAGTCCACGGCGTAGCTCAGGATCGTGACCGGGCGGTACAACCCGGCGCCCGACTCAGGGGGCCAATAGGGATCGTCGAATGCTCGGAGCGCCGCGCCAATCGAGTGGGCCGCGGGGTTCGATGCAATGATCGCGCGGTCGTCCTGGACGAATCCGTAGCGGACGGTCGGGAGGTAGAGGACGATCGCGGCCAGGCACGCGACAACCGCGCCTCTCATTGGACTCGCTTCAGCAGCGAGTCGGCGACCGCCGAGTCACCCCGCACCCGGGCCGCCTTCGCCTGGGTCCGATAGAGGCCGGCGCACCGATAGCAAAGCTGCTCGGCGCGCAGGAGCAGCGAGTCGGCCAGGCCCGGCCGGCCCAACTTGAACGCGGCGTCGGCACCTGCGATGAAGACGGCCGGGTCGCGATCGAACGTTTGCGCCGCGTGGCGCAGGGCGTCGAGCGCCTGCGCCGCGTCACCGCGGCTCTGGTAGAGCGCGCCCATCCGCGCGGGCCCCCGATACGAATTGGGGGAGTCGCCCAAGATGCTGAGCGTGACGGCGCCGTCGTCGTGCCAGACGTGGACCCGCAGCGCCGACCTGACCCCGGCCGACAGCATCAGGACTGCCACCACAGCCTTCAAACGCGGCGTCGGGAGCCGTGCCAGTGCCGCCCCGGCAGCGATGGCGAGGCCCACCGAGGGCAAGTAGAGGGTCCGCTCGGCCAGTAGCACGCCAACGGGCAGCAGCAGGTTGGCGACGGGCAGGTAGGCGATGCCGATCCACCCGAGCCCGAACGCCTCGACCTTGCGGTGATGCCGCCACGCCGCGACGAGCAGGCCCGCCCACAAGGCGAGAGCGGCGAGGCCAAGGAAGAAGCGCCCGTCAAATACGGACGTCACGATCGTCCGCTCGGCGGGCGAGTAGTCCACCCGCAAGGTCAGCGGGAAGACGAGCAGGCGGACTACATCCGAGAGCGCGGCGATGGCGGTGAGGCGCACGGCAACGGGACTCTGGCCGACGAAGACGGGGGCGATGTCGTGGAGGCGCGCGTAGGGGCTCAACACGGCCCCCCGCACCGCAACGTAGACGGCGGCAATCGCGAGCCAGCTCCCGACGAACGCCATCATGCGGTGCCGGGGCGGGCGCGAGAATCCCACCCACCAGGCCCAAAGAATCAGCGCTGGAGCGACGGCTGCGTTTTCCTTGCACAGCAGCCCGGCGGCGATCGCAAGCGCACTCCACCCGATGCTTTCCTTCACCACGGCGGCGTACACCGCGAGGCAGACACACACGGCCGCCATCAGCTCGGCGCGGCCGATCACGTTCGCGACTGCCTCGACGTGGACGGGATGCACGGCGAACAGCAACCCGGCCACGAGGGCGGCGGTCCAACCAGCCCAGCGGCGGGCGAGTGCCGTGACGGCCAGCGCGGCCCCGGTGTGCCACGCCAGGTTGACGGCGTGGAACCACCACGCGTACCCCACGAGCCCGTCGGCCGTGTACGTGGCGACGGTGAGGGGGCGGTACAGTTTGCCGCCTAAGTCAGGAGGCCAATAGGGTGAGACGAAGGCCCGCCACAGCCCATCGCCTGAGTGTACGAGCGGGTTCCAGACGATGATGTACAGGTCGTCCATGGCGAAGCGATTCCACAGCGCGCCGAGATGGACGACGATGGCGCACGCGGCGACAACGAGATAGACGCGCTTGGCGTTCACTTGGCACGCTGCACCGCGAACAGCCAGCGCCCATCCGACCAGCGATACACACCCGAGAGCCAGCCTGGGTAGGCCTGAATCAGGGCGCGCAGCTGAACGGCGGAGGGCGATTGCGCGCTCGCCAGCAGGACGTGCGTCACGTGCATCCGCTCGAGGTACGCGCGCTGCTCGGCGGGGCCGGGTCGCAGGATCTCCCGGCCGCGGTAGCTCTCCAGATAGAAGGGGACGGAAGTGCGGCGGCTGTAGAGCCACACGAGAGCTTCGTCGTCGGTGGCGACGACCGATGAATCGGGCAGGTCTTTGATGACGGGGATGAGCTCGCTGAAGTTCGACGAGATGGCTTGGGCTTGCTTCGTCGCCCAGCCACCCGTGAGGCCGCGGATTTCGTAATACGCGTATCCACCCACGAGGGCCGCGACGAGCAGCCCAACGGGGACCCGCGACCAGCGGTGCCGCCACAGTGCTAGCGCGCCCACGGCCCAGGCAAGCGCCAACCACGGGAGGACGGCCCAGAGGAACCGGTCGGGGGGATAGGGCCAGATGGCGAGGATCGCCAGATAGAAGATGAGCGTGAAGCCCACCGCCGAGCGGCGCGTGAGGAGCGCCAGCCCGTAGAGACCGACGCCCAGACTCGCGGCGGCTGCCACGGTGTACATCCAGCGGACGGGAATCCACCCCAGCGTGATCACCTCGAGGGGCCGCGGTAAATCGGGCGCGCTCACGCCCAGTGCCGAGAGACCCGTCTGGCGGAGAATCTCGCCGTAGCTGCCGTAGTTGAGTCCCAGCGCCGAGTCGATGCCATGCTCGTGCGTGACGACCCACAGACCCCAGGCCACCGCCGCCACCGTGAGCGGGATGAGCGTCTTGAGGGCGCGGCGCGACGGCGTGCGGCGTTCGAGCAGGAAGCACGCGATCCCCGCGCCCGCCGCCACGCCGATCGACCGAGTCAGGAGCGCCAGCGCCGCGGCCGTCCCGATGAGCCACGGGGAGCCCCCGCGATCCGCGAGAATCACCGCGGCCACGAGCAGCACGGCGAAGAGCGGCTCCGCGAAGAGCACGGACTGGGTCGCGAGCACCGGGATCGCGATCGCCGCCGCGCCGACGAGTGCGGGCGCGAGCCAACGGGGCGCGCCGGGGTCGACGAGCTCCGTGCGCGCGGCGTGCCACGCGATCAAGCCCGCGGCGCCAGCCGCGCAGAGGAGATTGAGCACCTTCGCGACCATGGCGGCGGCGCCCACGGACAGGATGCCGAAGAGCGGCGCCAGTACGGTCGGATAGAGGGGCGGGTAGTGGACGGCCGCGGGGGTGCCGGGCAAGTGGGGGTGGACGTAGCCGGCGCCGTGCGCGAGGGCGGTCGCGAGGCCGGCGTAGAGCCCGTCGTCGTAGAAGACACCGACCAGCGCGTGGTTCAGCGCCAGGGCGCCGGCGACGAAGGCGACCCCCGCCGCGGCGAGCCCGCCTTTTACTTCCGGCGCCAATCGCCGCCCGGAGGAAGGAGGTTGTAGTGGAGGATGTGGAAGATCGCGGCGAATCCGTCGCGCCAGGTGATTTTCTTGCCCTCGGCGTAGGTCCGGCCGCTGTAGGAGATCGGCAGCTCCCAGATACGGGCGCCCGCCTGCGACAACCGCGCGGTGATTTCCACCTCGAACCCAAATCGGTTGGACCTGAGCGGCAGCCGCTTCAGCAGCTCGGTCCGGATCACCTTGTAGCAGGTCTCCATGTCGGTCAGGTTCAGATTCGTGAACATGTTCGACATGAGCGTGAGGAAGTTGTTGCCGACGGCGTGCCAGAAGTAGAGCACGCGATGCGGGCCGCCCTGGAACCGCGAGCCGAACACCGCGTCGGCCTTGCCGTCGGCGATCGGTCCGAGCAGGGTCGGCAGGTCGAGTGGGTCGTACTCGAGGTCCGCATCCTGAATGACGACGACGTCGCCGGTGGCGAGGGCGATGCCTGACCGGATGGCCGCGCCTTTGCCGCGGTTCTTGGGGTGGCGCACGAGCTGATCGACCTTGCCGGCGGCACGCAGGCGCTCGAGGACGTCGCCCGAGCCGTCGGCTGACGCGTCGTCCACGGCGATGATCTCGGTGCTGGCGGGGATTTGGCGGACGCGATCCACGACGTGCTCGATCGTAGCCGCCTCGTTGTAGACCGGAATGAGGACGCTGAGGCGCAGCGCCGTCTTGGCGCTCACTTCTCGGGCTGCCCCTGCCCCGCGGGACCCTCGTAGCGCCCGAGCTTGCGGTACAGGGTGGACGGGTCGATGCCAAGCACCTCGGCGGCGCGCGTCTTGTTGCCGCCCTCGCTCTGCAGCACCCAGAGGATGTACGCCTGCTCGATGACGTCGAGCGTAGGCGTATGGTGCTGGCGCTCGGCGACCAGCGGCTCGGCCTTGCGGTCCACGATCTTGTCGGGGATCGCGGTGCGTGGAATCGAGTCGCCCTTGCAGAGGGTGACGGCCCGCTCGAGCGCATTCTCGAGCTCGCGCACGTTGCCGGGCCAGTCGTAGGCCATGATGACTTCCAGGGCGTCCGGCGCGAGCTGCTTGGGCGTCTCTCCCCGCTCCGCGGCGATGTGGTCGAGGAAGGCGCGGACGAAGATTGGAATGTCGTCGCGCCGGTCGCGCAGCGGCGGGAGGTGGATGTTGATGACGTTGAGCCGGTAGTACAGGTCGCTGCGGAAGCGGCCGCGCTTGATGTCGTCTTCCAGATCGCGGTTCGTGGCCGCGACGACGCGCACGTCCACGGGAATCGCCTCGGTGCCGCCCACAGGGATCGCTTCCCGCTCCTGGAGGACGCGCAGCAGCTTCACCTGCGTCGCGGGCGACATCTCGCCGATCTCGTCGAGGAAGAACGTCCCTCCCCGCGCCGCCGCGAAGAGCCCCTGCTTGTCGCGCACGGCGCCGGTGAACGATCCCTTGACGTGCCCGAACAGCTCCGACTCGAGCAGGCTCTCGGGGAGGGCGCCGCAGTTCAGCGAGAGAAACGGCCCTTCGGTCCGGGTCGACAGCTCGTGGAGGTAGCGCGCGATGACTTCTTTCCCGGTGCCTGACTCACCCTGAATGAGAACCGTGCTCTCGGTCGGCGCCACCTGCTCGGCGAGGCGCATCACGTCGTTGAACAGTTTAGACTTGCCCAGGGGTTTGACCTGCCCGGAGCGCTCGCGGCGCCGGATCTCCTGCTTGAGCTGCTTGTTCTCGGCACGGAGCTTTCGGTGCTCGGCGGCGCGGCGGCAGATCGCGACCATGTCGTCGTTCGAGAACGGCTTCTGGATGTAGTAGAAGGCCCCCTCGTTCACCGCCTGGATGGCACTTTGCAGCGACGCCTGCGCCGTCATCAGGATGACGGGGGTCTCCGGGTCCTGCGACCGCACGGCAGACAGGATCTCGATGCCTGTGACGCCCGGCATCTTCACGTCGGTGAGGACGATGTCGGGCGCCGAGCCCTTGAGCTGCTCGAGTCCCGCCTTGCCGCCCTGCGCCGTGGTGACGTCGAATCCCTCGTTCTTGAGGAGGATGCGAAGCGTCTCGAGGATACCTTGTTCGTCGTCGATCACGAGGATCGACGGAAGCGGTGATGCGGGCATATCAGGCGGCTTCCTCCTTACGGCGAGCGGCGGGGAAATACACGTTGAAGGTCGTCCCTTTGCCGACCGTGCTGTCCACCATCACGAGGCCGCGATGGGCCTCGACGGCGCGCTGGACGATGGCGAGGCCGAGTCCCGTGCCCCCCACCCTCCCTGTCGAGAACGGCTCGAAGAGCCGCTCTTTCAGCTCCTCGGGAATCCCGGGCCCGTTGTCGCTCACGCGCAGCGACACCGGATTCTCGATCCCCGCCCCGCCGGGCAGCTCGCCGGGCCCGGCCGGCCCGGTGCGGACTGTGATCATGGCCCCCTTCCCCACGGCCTGGACGGCGTTCAGCACGAGGTTCGAGACGACGCGGTGCAGCAGATCCTCGTCGCCTTCCATGGGCGTGGGACCGCCCAGGAGCGTGATGCGCGCATCGGCGCCGCATTCGGGGTGCTGGCGCACCAGCCGGATCGCCGCCTCGGCCACGTCGTGCAGGTCCATCGGGCGGCATTCGGTCACGCGCACGCGGGAGAAGTCGAGGAACTCGGACAGCAGCCGCGACAGGCGGTCGCTCTCACGCACGATCAGGTTGGCGAGAAACTTCTCGTCAGGGTTGGACCGCGATGACTTCGCCAGTTGCTCCACGGAGCTGCGAATCGACGCGAGCGGGTTCTTGATCTCGTGCGCCAGGCTCGACGAGAGCTCGGCAACCGCTTCGAGACGTTCCGCGCGAAGACGCAGCTCCTCCAGGCGCTTCGAGTCGGATATGTCGGTGAAGATCGCCGAGACGCGCGGCGGCGCGCCGATGGGGCCGTCCAGCGTGGTCGTCGTCACACCGATGGGAAACGTGCGGTCGGGCCGGTGCACCGTGGCTTCGACGCGCATCAGTCGCACGCCGCGCCGCGCCGTGGAGGTCACGGCCGCCCAGAATTCTGGAGCGAGACGGGCGAACTCGGGCATCACCGACTGGCCCAACCAGTCCCGCGCTCGAAACCCGAGGATCTCCTCGGAGGCGGGGTTGGCGTAGAGCAGCCGTCCGTCGCCATCGACGGTAAGGACCCCCGTCCGGATGTTGCGCAGCACGTCGTCGGCTTCGAGCTGGACCTGGCGCACCTCGGCGGCGAGCGCTTCCCGCTCCGCGCCCATCACCGTCACACGGCTCGCCACGTAGGCCGTGACCGCCGCGACGAGCACGAAGACACCCAGCTGGATCCAGAGCCCCAACGACACCGCGGTGTGGTGGCCCCAGAAGACGTCGGCGAAGTAAACGAGTCCGGCGAAGAGGGTGATGAGGCCCGCATTCGCCGGCGGCATGAGGAGCGCCGTCACGGCGATCAGCACGACGTACAGGCCGGCGAAGTCGCTCTCCGAACCCCCGGTGATGTGCACGACTGCCGTGATCAGCGCGACGTCGAAGACGGCCTGGAGATAGAGGAATGTCGGGCTGGGGTAGCGGCGCCGGACGTGCGTATGCCAGTACGCCGCCAGGGTGACGCCCGTGGACGAAACGAGCATCAGGGAGGTCGCCAGGATGTCGAGGGGGGCCGCGACCCGGATCTTGAGAGCGGCGCTCAGGTAGATGGCGGCCGCCAGGCACATCCGCCCCACGTAGACGAGACGGAGGAGCTTGGGCGGGGACGGGATCGCCGATTTCGTGCTGCCGAGCCAGCGCATGTCCGGGAGTATTGGACGCGCTCTGGCAAAATGCAAGAGCGTTAGCCTGCCAAATGCACGGGCGTACCTCGTCCGCTCGCCTGCGCCCGCTCGTAGACCGCTGCCGCGGCGGCGACGTCTTGCAGAGCCATGCCGGTCGAATCGAACACGATGACGTCGCGGCCGTTCGGGGGGACCGACGCGCGCCCCGCGACGATCTGCCCCAGCTCAGCGGCGACGTCCTCGCGACGCATCGCGCCGGCGGCGATCGCGTGGTGCAGGTCCCCGAAGGTCGCCGCCTGGTCGAGCACGTCCACGACGACGCGGCTCGCGGCGAGGAGCGCCGGCGCGATCTCCTGCTTCTCGGGAAAGTCCGCGCCGACGGCGGCTACGAAGGCTCCCGGTGTCACGTCGCCGAGGGTGAGGATGGGTTGATGAGAAGACGTGCAGGTCACCACGATGTCGCTGCCGCGGGCTGCCGAGGTGGCGTCCTTCGACACTTCGATCTCGAGACCGAGCTCGGTCCGGAGCCCTCGGGCCAATTCCTCGGCGCGACTGCGATCGCGGTCGTAGACACGCGCGTTTGTGAGCCGCCGCACCCGGCACACGGAACGGAGCTGGACCCACCCCTGGTTGCCGCACCCGATGAGGGCGACGGTGCGCGCATCGGGACGCGCCAGATACTTGGCGGCCACGGCGGTCGCGGCCCCGGTGCGCAGGGTGGTGATCTCCATGGAATCGAGGAGCGCCAGGGGCGTGCCCACTTCGGCATCGGCAAGCAGGATGAGGCCCTGGATCGTGGGTAGACCGTGGACCGCATTGTTGGGGAAGTTGGCGTTGGTCTTGGCGGCGAAGTAGGGCCGGCTGAGGCGCAGGGTCCCGGCTTTGATGTGGAAGCCGCCACCCGGGACGTGCACGGCGAGGACGCCGGTCGTCGCGCCACCCTCGCCGTGGAGGCGGAAGGCCGCCTCCACGGCGGTGATGCAGGAATCGAGGTCCAGCAGCTGCGCGACGTCGCTGCGGGTGAGCAGCAGCGCCGGCTTCACTATTGGACCGCGTTCACCATGTCGAAGATGGGCAGGTACATGGCGACGACCATGCCACCGACGATCACGCCCAGCACGACGATCATGATGGGCTCCATCAGGGACAGCAGGGCGCTGACGGCGGCGTCCACCTCGTCGTCGTAGAAGTCTGCGATCTTCGTCAACATTTCGTCGAGCCCGCCGGTCTGCTCGCCGACGGCGATCATCGAGATCACCATGGGCGGGAAGACCTTGGACTTGGCGAGCGGTCCCGCGATCGTTTCGCCACCGGCGATCGATGCGCGCGACTCCATCACCGCGTTGTGGATGACCATGTTGCCGGCGGTGCGGGCCGTGATCTCGAGGCCGTCGAGGATCGAGACGCCCGAGGAGATCAGCGTACCGAGGGTGCGGGTGAAGCGCGACACGGCCGACTTCCTGAGCAGGTCGCCGAGCACGGGCGCCTTGAGCAGGAGCTTGTCGATTTGGAGCTTACCCGGCGCGGTCTCATAGTATTTTTTGATGGCGAACACGCTGCCGACGCCCCCGATGATGAGCAACCACCAGTAGTTCTTGAGGATGTTGCTCGCCGTGATCACGATGCGGGTGGGGAGCGGCAGCTCCAGGTTCACCGACGCGAACATGCTTTGGAACGTCGGGATGACGAAGATGAGCAGCACGGAGATGGCGATGCCGGCGACCGAGAAAATCACCGCCGGGTAGATCATCGCGCCCTTCACCTTGCGGACGATCAGGTCGTTCTTTTCCAGGAACGTCGCGAGGCGCAGCAAGATGGTGTCGAGAATACCGCCGGCTTCGCCCGCCGCGACCATGTTGACGTACAGATCGGTGAACGCCTTGGGATGCTTGCGCAGCGCGTCGGCCAGGGTGTGGCCGCTCTCGACGTCGTACACGACCGCGCGGGTGACGTCGGCGAGGACCTTGTTCTCCGTCTGCTGTGACAGGATGTCGAGGGCCTGCACGAGGGGCAGACCCGAATTGATCATCGTGGCGAACTGACGCGTGAAGATCACCACGTCGCGCGTCTTGACGCCGGGCTTGAAGAAATCGGCGAGCCCGCCGCCCTTGCCCTTGGACTCGCGGACCTGCACGACCACCATGCGGTTTTTGCGCAGGTGGGCGATGACGTCGTCGCGAGAAGGGAGATCGATCTTGTCCTGGACGAGATCGCCCTTCAGGTTCCGCGCGGTATACTCGTAGGTCGGCATCGTTTGCTCCTAGCCGCGCGACAACGGACGCGCGGTAGCCTTGGATGAACCACCCTGCGCAGGAGCCGAGGGCTCCCGTTCGTCGGGAGGCACTTCCCCGATGGCTCGCAGGAAATCGTTCGGCTTCGATGTGACGCGCAGGCATTCGTCCTTCGTGACTTCGCGCGCCATATAGAGCTGGTACAGGGCGTCGTTCAAGGTCTGCATTCCGAACTTCTTACCTGCCTGCATCGACGACTCGATCTGGTGGACCTTGTCGTCGCGGATCAGGGCGCGAATCGCCGACGTACATACCATGATCTCTGCCGCCATCACGCGGCCCTTGCCCTTGGCCTTCTGCAAGAGTGTCTGCGTCAGCACACCCTCGAGCACGAACGCCAGCTGAGCGCGCACCTGCGACTGCTGGTGCGACGGGAACACGTCGATGATACGGTTGATACTTTCCATCGCGGAGTTCGTGTGCAGCGTGGCGAACGCCAGGTGGCCCGTCTCGGCGATGGTGAGCGCCGCCTGAATCGTTTCCAGATCGCGCATTTCGCCGATCAGCACGACGTCGGGGTCCTGCCGTAGCGCGTACTTCAGCGCGGCCGAGAAACTGTTGGTGTCGGTCCCCACCTCACGCTGGTTGACGATGCACGCCTGGTGCCGGTGGATGAACTCGATCGGGTCCTCCACCGTGATGATGTGGCCCTTCAGCTCCTTGTTGATCTTGTCGATCATCGCCGCGAGCGTCGTGCTCTTGCCCGAACCCGTCGGACCCGTGACGAGCACGAGGCCGCGCGGCCGGTCGGCGAGCGAGGCGATCACCGGCGGCAGGCCGAGATCGTCGAAGGTCTTCACGCTGAAGGGAATCTGCCGGATCACCACCGAGACGCAGCCGCGCTGCTTGAAGCAGTTGCCGCGGAAGCGCGCCAGGTTCTGGATGCCGAACGAGAAGTCGAGCTCGTTTTCCGTCTCGAAGCGCTTCTTCTGATTCTCGGTCAGGACGGAGTAGGCGAGTGAGAGCGTGTCCTTCGGCGTGAGCATTTCTTCGGTGGACGCGTTCGTGATGTCGCCGTCCACGCGCAGCTTGGGACGCTCGCCCGCCACGATGTGGAGGTCGGAGGCGTCCTTCTCGATCATCTCCTCGAGCAGGGCTCGAAGGTTTATCGGCATCGATCGATCTCCCTTACCTTAACCAGCTGCGGTTTCCTTGACGACTTCTTCCAGGGTCGTGACGCCCTTCTTGACCTTGACCATGCCGTCCATGCGCAGTGTCAACATACCCTCCTGGACAGCGATGTCGCGCAGCTCTTCGGTGGAGCCGCCCTTGAGGATGCCGCGGCGCAGGGGGCTCGACAGGGCCATCACCTCGTACAGCCCCTGGCGTCCCTTGTACCCGGACCCCGCGCACGTGTCGCAGCCCTGGCCTTTGAAGAAGGGTCCCACTTTCTTGTCGATCCCGAAGGCATGCATCTCTTCGGGCGTATACTCGTGCTCCTTCTTGCAGTCCTTGCAGATGCGCCGCACCAGCCGCTGCGCCACGATCAGGTTCACGGCGCTCGCCACGTTGAACGGCTCGATGCCCATGTCCACCATGCGGGTGATGGTCGAGGGCGCGTCGTTCGTGTGCAGCGTCGAGAGCACCAAGTGGCCTGTGAGCGCGGCTTTGATCGCGATCGAGCCTGTCTCGAGATCGCGGATCTCGCCGACCATGATGATGTTGGGGTCCTGGCGCAGGAACGCCTTGAGCGCCGCCGCGAACGTCATCCCCACCTCGTTCCTGACGAGCACCTGATTGATGCCGATCAGGTTGTACTCGACCGGGTCCTCGGCGGTCATGATGTTCACGTCGATCGTGTTGATCTTCGACAGCGCCGAGTAGAGCGTCGTCGTCTTGCCGGAACCCGTCGGGCCCGTCACCAGCACCATGCCGTAGGGGTTCAAGATCGCCTTGAGGAGATCGGCCTGCGCCTTGGGCTCGAAGCCGAAGGTCGCGAGATCGAGCGTCAGATTCCCCTTGTCGAGAATTCGCAGCACGATCTTCTCGCCGAACAGCACGGGCAGGGTGCTCACGCGGAAGTCGATCACGCGCGTGCCCATCTTCAGTTTGATGCGCCCGTCCTGCGGCACGCGCCGTTCGGCGATGTTGAGCTGCGCCATGATCTTGACGCGCGACGTGAGCGCCGCGCGCATCTTCACGGGCGGCTTCATCACCTCGTGCAATGCGCCATCGACCCGGTACCGCACCCGCATCTCGTGCTCGAAGGGCTCGATGTGGATGTCGGAAGCGCCGCGCTTCACCGCGTCGGTCAGCAAGCCGTTGATCAGCTTGACCACGGGGGCGTCATCGGCGAGGTCGGTCGCCTTGACGTCCTCGTCCTCCATGTCCTCGACGACCTCGAGGTCTTCTTCCTGCTCGACGCTCTTCAGCAGGCTCTGCAGTTGGGCGTCGGACTGCTGGTAGTAGCGGTCGATCGCGTTGCGGAGGGTGTACTCCCCCGCGATTACCGGGAAGACGTCGCAACGCGTGATGAACTTGATGTCCTCGATCGCCGCCACGTTGTTCGGGTCGGCGATGGCGACCGTCAGGGTCCGCCCCTCCCGCTTCAGGGGCAGGACGACGTGTTTGGTGGCGATGTCGGGGGGGATCAGCTTCAGGATCTTGGGGTCGACCTCGAAGCGCGACAGATCGACCGCCGGCATCCGGTACTGCCGGGCCAGCATCTTCGTGACCTCGGTCTCCTCGATGAAGCCGAGCTTGACCAGGGTGTAGCCCAGGCGCATCCCCGAGCTCTTCTGCTCCTGGAGCGCCTTGCGGAGCTGCTCCTGGGTGATGAGCCCTTCGCGGACGAGGATGTCGCCGAGTTTATCAGGGGTGGCTGCTGCCGTCGCCGTACGCAACTCGTTGAAATTGAAGCATCTAAAGTATTTCTCGGAGACAGGCGGGTCAAGGCACGGAGGGCGAAATGCCCGAAAACGTGACCCACGGCCTCAGTGCGTCCAGCAATTTGGGGCCCACGCCCGACACACTGTCGAGCCGCTCGAGGCTCCCGAAGGCGCCGTGCTGCGCGCGCCAGGCGACGATCCGCTGCGCCAGCGCCGGCCCGACACGCGGCAGTCGGGTGATCTCCGTCACGTCGGCGCGGTCCAGATCGATGCGCTCACCGGGCGCGAGCGGACGAGAGAGCTGTGCGGCACGACGCGCGGTTTCGCGCAAACCGGCGCCGGGGGATGGAGTGGGCGACTGCAGCTGCACGTCGCCCGGAGGCGAAGAGGGAGAAGGAGACAGCGCATAGCGAACGGCGGCGCCGGCGAGGGCGAGGCACGCGAGGAGCAAAGCGGCGCGCTTGTCGTTCACCTCGTGAATGTATGAGGCCCGTGCTGAGCAGTAGCACCGAAAAAACGCGGTTTACTGCCTCACTAACGCGACTGCTACATCACCCACAATCTGAAGTGAAGCCGCGCTCACCTTGTCGATCGTGTCTTCGGTCGTGTGGTGGTACGGGAACGTGAAGTCGATGACGTCGATCGCCCTGATCCCCGCCTGCTGGAGTGGCACGTGGTCGTCCGTCAGGGCTTCGCCGATGCGCGGCGCGAACACGCGCTCGTAGCCGAGTCCTTTGGCGGTGTCCCACACGCGCTGCAGCACCTCCGGCGCGCGCGCGGCCGAGTAGCCCTCCTGGAGGAACTGGAGGTCCTTGTCGCCGACCATGTCGAAGAGCACGGCGTAGAGCGTCGTGTAGCCGGGCGGGAGGTGCGCGACGAAGTAGCGCGCGCCGAGCAACGTCTCGGTCGAGTCGGCGAAGTCGCCCCAGTCCTCGCCGTCCACGAATAGCAGGTCCCGTCGTTGGCGCCGGGCACGGGGAGCTGCTGCTGGCCCAGGTTGGGGCTCTTGTCGGCCTTGGGGCGTGTGTCCCAATGCGCCAGGAACAGGATACGATCGGGGGCCTGCGGCCGGAACCGGGCGAAGAAGTTACGCAGGCGCAGCGTCGTGCCCTTGGACGTGCGCTGGGTGAAGGCCTGGACGACCACGGTGTCGGCCCGTTGCCGCAGCTGTGCCTCCAGCCAGTCCCCGGTGCGCACGTGGCCCGGTGTGTTGGGGACGCGGGGGCCGAACGCCAGTTGCTGCTGCACGTAGCCGACCGCCGTCTGCCCGTTGAATTCCTTCGCGCCCCCGCCACCTCCGCCTCCGGCCTTGGCTTGGCACGCCAGGACGACCAGCGCGACGCCCCACGCCCCACGCCCCACGCCCCGCCTCATCGGATTTGCCCCACGCTGGTCTGGAGCTGCACGAACGCGGTGATCACGATTTGCCGAACTTTGCGGCTGGTTTGGCGCTCTTCATTCAACAGGTATGCCATCTGGAGCCCCGCGCTCATGTTGGGGGGAAGGTCGGTGTCCATCGTAAGCTGGGCCTGAACCTGCCGGCTGTCCACGAACGGTACGCAGTCGGCCTGACCGACGCTGCGCAGACATTGGGTGTTGCCGGTGACGGAATATCGCATCGTCGTGCGGATGTTCGACCGCCGGCGGCCGAAGAAACTCGGCGGCCGGAACGCGAACGCCACGGTCGCGTTCTGCTGGTTGCGTTCATTCTTGAACAGGTTGCCGGCCGCGACCTGCTCGGTTCGTCCCTCCGTCGCGTCGTAGCTGGTGAGCACGCCCCCGACCCACGTGAGCGAGAGGGACGGCGTGAGCGACCGTTCGGTGCTGCTCGTGACGGAGACGCTCGCCAACCCGAAGGTGGCCTGCTCGCTCAGCGCCTGCGTGCGGCGGTAGGTGGCCTGAGCGGTGAGACTCGACAGCACGCGGCCGATGTTGCGGCGTGACGGTATCAGCGACCAGGAGAGGGTGCCGTTGGGCCAATCCCGGGTACGCGTGCGGATGGGGACCTGCTGGTTGGCGCGGAGCGCCCAGATCACACCGCTGGTGCGGCGATAGGTCGCGTTCACGCGCAGGCCGAGTGGGAGCGCCGCCGAGCCGCCGCCCGTGAGCGTGGCATTCTCCGCCGCCGATGCCGCCGTGAGCCCGCCCGTTTGCCGAAACTCGTCGAGGCTGCCGAGGCCGAGCTGGTAGCCGAACGTGGGGAAGCCCCCCGCGCGGTTGAAGCTCGAGGTCCGCTGCCGGCTGTACGACACGTCGACGTTGCCGAGCCGGCCGAACCAGCGGGCGAGTGCGGTGGAATCGCCGAACACCTTCTGCGCCAAGCGCCGGGGGTCCAGCTGGGTCCCGGCGTCGAAACGCCGCACGTTGGTGAACGCCGCGGGAACGCGGAAGGCGCCCGCCGTGTCGCCGATCTCGCGCACCGGTTCACGGGCGTTGGGGTCACGGGCGAACGAGAACGACGACGCGAGCGTCGCGCGCGGTCTGATCCAGGTGCCGAACCGTGGCGTCACGTTCACGTTGGTGGCAAAGGTGCGCTGCGTCTCGATGCCGATGTTCTGTCCCAGGAGCGAGCTGCTTCCCTGCTGGATCAGGCGACCGACCGTGGTGGAGTCGCCGTAGTCTCGCAGGTCGCGCGTCGACGCGACATCCACCCGCATGGTGACCCCGGTGAGCGGTACAAGGTCGACCGACCCCGAGTTGCGCCACAACCGCGTCCGCGACAGCGCGGGGGGCAGTGTGTCCGTGGGCCGATACACGGGGACATCGTAGGTGAAGCGCTCGGCGTCCGCGCCCACGAATCCCGATCGCAAGCGGATCGCCGACGGGTTCAGGCGAATGCGCCGCCCGCCGATCCTCACGCCCGTCGGACCCGGCAAGAGGACGTAGTCGAGATTCAGTGTGTAGTTCGAGGTCACCGCCTGCGACAGATCGGATCGCGCATTGCCGGTCGTGTAGGTCCCGGTGACGGCGATCGGGTCGAGTAACAATCGACCCAGGCCGTCGTCGGCGCGCTTCACGCGGCGGGCCGCGAAGCTGTAGGTCGACGCTGAGGCGCGCGGGGTCCTGAGACCCGCGATCGCGTCGGCCCGCAGATCGGTGCCGCGCAGATAAAACGGCTCCGTCGTCGTCGTCGTGCGGCGCGCCGTAATCGGGATCGAGAGTCCCCAGCGCTCCGGCAGAAACCGGTCGAACCGCACCGTCGCCGCGACGCTCGCGGCGTTGTCGGTGCTGTACGACGGATCCTCGCCGAGCTGGCGGAATTGGCCGTCGCGTCGCGACAGACTCACGGCGACATCGGCGACGTCGGCCGCGGAGAGCGTGAGATCCACCGCCCCGGCGGCGCCGGGGTCTTGCACCACGTCGCTCACGCGGATGTCGTCGACCCACACCTCCGCTTCGTCCACGAAGACACGGGTGTTCACGCGCCAGATCCCCGCCGCGATCTCCTGGACGCGCGCGAGATTCGGGGGCGCGGTGCCCGGGTCGCGCACGTGCACGATGTAGGGGCCGTCGCACATGACATACGAGGAGTCGGGAGTGAGGAGCGTGGAGTCGGGGCAGCCGGGATACACGCGCGCGGTATCCCCCCGCAACCACGCCTGTTCGATGTGCGCGCGCAGCAGCAGCCAGCGCTCGAAATCGACGACTACTTCCGGTTCCCATGACGCGGTGCGCGCCGGCGCGTGATACAGATAGAAGTTGTCCTGGTCCTTCCCCGCTTTGATGAAGAACTCGAGGTCGCCGTCCTCCCACCCGGGCCCGCGCCCGCGCGCCCAGACGCGCAGTTTCTTGTACTTGAGGAAGTTCTTGTCACCCTCGGTTGTGAACCGCAGATAGGCTTCGGCCCGCTCTCCCCGGCCCAGGCCGCGCGCCAGGAGGCGCATGGACCGCTCGTTGATCTGGGTGGCGCCCAGCTGGAAGCCGGCGTCGCGACGGCCCGCGGCGTCGGTCACGCCGGGCGGGGGCGCGTAGCCCAGATCGCGGTTCTCGGTGCTGACGACCGACGCCACGACCTCGCCGACGCCCGTGCCGCGGTCGCCGCCGAGCCCGGCGATCGGCGTCTCCGCGCGTTTGACCCACGAGCTCCCCACGAGCCGCACGCGCGACAGCGCGAAGTACACCTGAGGGTCGGGCTCACCCGGCAGGGCCGTCGCCGGCGTGACGATCGTGATCCGCAAGGCCTGGACCTGCCGCAAGTTGGGCTCGCCGATGCGCAGCGTGTCGCTGCGGAAGGGGATGCGGTACAGCCGCCATCCGGCGGCCCCACCCGACGGGTCCGGCGTCATGCCGCCATCGCGGACGTACGTGCGATCGTCGCCGATCGGAAAGACGTAGCGCACGACGTTCTCCGCGGTCTTCACGCCGGCGGCCACGTCGAGCGCAAAGTCGCCGTCCTGATCCTCGGTGTCGACGAAGCCGTTGTGACGCCCGCAGCGAGAGCGCAGGTCGCCGAACGCATAGGGCACGAGCTGACCGTGCTCGGTCGCGCTGCACAGCGGCAGCGTGTCGATCACCGTGTCGCTCGTCGCGTCCTTGATGCCGTCCAAGACACGATCAGAGAGGATCCCTTCGTCGTTGAGGGTCGCGCTCCACGTGTGCGTGCGTGGATCGCGCTCGGTGTCGAGACGTCCCGCCCCGGCTTCGCGGATGCCGTAGTAGGTCGTGTCGCCACTCGCGTCCACGGTGAAGGAGTCGGGCTCGAACGCGAGCCCGTCCTCGAATACCGAGCCGAAGTCGAAGAGGATCGCCGTCTGGTTCGCTTTGGCGACCCGCTTGCCGTCCTCCCACACCCAGAACTCCAGGAACTCAACCCGCGACAGGTCGATCCCCGTGGGGGAAAGGGTTTGGGTGATGGAGCGCCACCGCGGGGCGTTCTGCGCCGGTCGCACCCAATTGGGGAGGCCGGAGCGACTGCTGGCGAGCCCCATGACCGTGTCCGGCTTGAGCATCAGCCACAGCACCGGCTCGACGGCCTGCGTCTGACCGACCACGCGGATCGTGGGATCGATCTCCTGCGCCAGGAACTGCACGGGCTCGAATCGATTGTTCCGGACATTGTACGGCAGCGCCTGCCATGTGAGGGCTGCGGCGTTGATCGGGTCGAACGACCCGAGAATCCCGTACGGCTCGGCGCCACGCACCGCGGAGGGAATGCTGCCCCAATGCCAAGAGTTCTCGGCGAGCGAGATGAAGCGTCCCGCCTCCGCTTCGAACTCCTCGAGGTACGCCTGACCGAAGCGATTGGGGCTGGGCTTCGAGACCGCGACCTCCGCCGAGACATTCAAGAAAGAAGGGGCCTCGGTGCGAACGCCGGGGAGCGCGTCGGCCACGCGCGTGAGCCACGCGGGCTGGAAGCGCAGCTCGGTGGAAAGCCCGCCGATGAAGCTCGATGACGGCTCGAACCCGAGGGGAGGCCGGTTGAAGGTGCTTTGCTCGTTCTGGAAGAGGCCCGTGAGGTTCACCTGCCCCGTGGCGCCAAGGTCGTAGCGCGCGGCGAGCCCGTAGATCGAAGTGGGCGCGACCGTGAACGCGGCGCGCTCCTCGAATTGGGCGCGCACCTGGGCGGCGCCCCCCTGGAACAGGGAGTCGGCGTTCTTGAACAGCACCTGGCCGGTGCTGTAGTCGATCGTATAGTCGGTGCCGGCCGTGAGAAGCGTGTTGCGCACGTAGATGCGCTCGCTCCCTTCGCGGATCTGGAAACTGTTCAACGACAGCACCGACCGGTCCGAAGCCGCGGCGTCCACGTGTACCCGCAGCGCGAACACCGACGGCGGCCCCAACGTGGAGAGGTCGGCGCGAGGGGTGCGGTACAGCGAGTCGTTGCGCTCGGCAGGGGTGAGGCGACTGGAGTCGGCGAAGGGAGTCAGGTGCGGAAAGATCGCGAAGAAATCGCGCACCGGCGCCCCCGCGTTGGGGTCGCGGGCGCGCGGGAACAGCCGGTTGTACTGATCGAACCTGCTCTCGTCGTTGTCGAGCGCGAGGCCGAGGAGCGACAGGTACGTGGCGCCGCCAGGTGAGCGCTCGCGGCGATTCACGCTCAAGGCGAGGGCGACCGTCTCCCGGTTGATCTCCGTCCCGCCGATACGATACGCGCTGCGGATCTCGAAGCGGAACGAGGGTAACGCGGCGGTCGCGCCGGGCTTGGGGTCGTACACGAGGCGCAGCGTGTCGATCACCGACGTGTCGGCATCGGCGCTCACCGGGAACGTGCCGATCGAATCCGCGCCACTCGCGGTGATGTAGGAGACCGCGAGGTAGTCGTTCTGGTCGAGCCGGTTGGCGAGGGCGAACCACGTACCCGTCGCGTCGACGTAGTAGTCCTTGCCCTCCTGCAGGATCTCCCACTCGAAGGGCCCCTCGCGCTGCGTGCAGTCGATCAGCACACCGGCGCCGGAGGCGCCCGCTCCGCAGGCAACGGCCCGCACGCCGCCCGCGTTCTGGTTGCTCGACGAGCCGGGGAGGACGGCGCGGCGCCGGTACACGTGCAGGTTGCCGACGGTGAGCGGATCGGGACGCGCCACCTGGTCGAGCGCGAGGATGTCGATCGCCGGATACGCCGGGAGGGCCGAGGGATCGATGACGAAAAAGAAGCGCCCGGGCTCGTAGTCCAGGTCGCGGGCTTCGCGGTCGATCGGCTGGCTCGTGGTTTCGCCCACCGTGTAGAACCGGTCCTTCACCACGTTGCCCTTCTGCTGGGCGAAGATGCCGCGGAACTCGATGGGGCCGACCTGCGCAATCGCCTGCACGCCGAAGTTGTTCGCGGGGATCGCGGCACTGATGAAACGCGAGGCGGGCGCCTGGAACGTGACGTTGCCGGCCTCCACGCGCCGCAGGACCTCGTCCTCGAGTCCCTCGTACCACACCTGCAGGTTGTTATTGGCGTCGAACTCGCGCTGGCTGTCGAAGTCGACATTGATGTGCAGCCGCCGGCCCACGACGCCGGCGGTGCGAATCGCGTATTGCGGATTCGGCGTGATCGTCGGGAATCCCCCCGCGCATCCCGACAGCGCCAGCTGCCGCTCTTCCGACGAGCAGCGCAGGTTGCGGAACTGATCGGCCTTGAGCTCGAAGCGCACGTTCAGCTCCATGCCGAGGTCGGCGTAGGGACCGAGCAGGCCGCCGACGCCGGCGGCCTGAAAGGCCGGCGCGGGCGTCGCCGCCGGTGTCTCCGCGAGCGCCGGGGGAGCGGCGAGCATTCCCAGCGTGAGGCCCGGTCGCCGCCCCGCGAGCACGGCCTCGGCCCAGCGGGCGGCGAGGATCGACGGCGGCACGCGTGGTCCTAACCGGCCGCCGGGTGCCAGGGCCGGATAGTGCACGGTTACGAATGCAGGTACGTCGAAGCGCGCCCGAAACGCGGGCGGGGGGGGAGGCTCCTGCGCGAAGGCTTGGGGTACGACGAGCGTCAGGGCGAGACAAACAGCGAAGCTGGGGCGTCGCATCCCTTGTAGAGACTTGGAGTTCCGAATATAATGGCGCGACCCACTGTGCGCATCCTCAGCCGCTACATCCTCAAGCAGCATCTGCCGCCGCTCGCGTTCGCGCTCGCCGCGCTCACCTGCGCGATGCTCGTCAACCAGGTCGCGAAACAGTTCGGCAACCTCGTCGGCAAGGGGCTGCCGTGGACCGTGATCCTCGAAGTGTTCGTGTTGACGATCCCGTTCATCGTCGCGATGACGCTGCCGATGGCCGTGCTCGTCGCGGTGCTGTACACCTTCAGTCATCTCGCCGCCGACAACGAAGTGACCGCGATGAAGGCGAGCGGGATCAGCGTGGGGCGGCTGCTGGCGCCGGTGCTGGGCGGGGCGACGCTCGTCGGCATCATCGCGCTCCTCTGGAACGACCAGCTGCTGCCGTGGTCGAATCACCGGCTGCGCACCCTGCTCGTCGACATCCAGCGCAAGAAGCCGACCTTTCAACTGAAGGAACAGGTCATCAACGAGGTCGTGCCGGGGCAGTTCTTCCTGCGTGCCGCGCGCATCGACCCCGCCACGAACAAGCTCAAGGATGTGACGATTTACGACCTGGAGGACGCCGAACGGCGCCGCATTATCACCGCCGACTCCGGCCGTATGGCATATACCCCCGGTGGAACCGATTTGTACCTCACGTTACTCGACGGCGAGATCCAGGAAGTGAAGCGGGCGACGCCCGCGCAGTTCAACCGCACCTTCTACCACACCAACCGGATCAAGGTCGCCGGCATCGGCAACAGCCTGGAGCTCACGGAGAGCGACTCGTACCGGGGCGACCGGGAGATGACGATCTGCGGCATGGCGCAGGTCGTGGCCCTGGCCAAGCAGGATGCCGAGCGCGCGCGGCGCGATGCCCGCGAGGCTGTGGTGGGCGATCTGCGCCGCGTCATCCACCTGGTGCCGTATGTTCGGCCGGTGTCGACGCCGGCGACGGCCGCGGTCCTCACGAGTGAAGGCGATCCGCCGCCCGTGCACGCGGTCCCGCCGGGGCTGTACTGCCGCGCCCTGGGCGCGCTGGCCGGCCTCGTCGTCCCCGCCAAGGCTCAGGCCGCGCAGGCCCCCCCACCCCCCGCCGCCAGGTCGCGACCCGCGCCGGTGACGCAAACGCTCGTGACGCCGGGGGCCACGGCGGCGGTCGAGCAGCGGGTGCGCGCGGCGCGGCAGCGCGCGGCGATTTACGAAGTCGAGATCCACAAGAAACTGGCGATCTCCGCGGCGTGTGTGATCTTCGCGCTGCTCGGCGTCCCGGTCGCGATCCGGTTTCCGCGCGGCGGCGTGGGCCTCGTGATCGGAACGAGCCTGGCAGTGTTCTCGATCTACTACGTGGGTCTGATCGGCGGCGAGGAGCTGGGCGACCGGCTCATCGTGTCGCCGTTCCTCTCGATGTGGACCCCGAACTTGATCTTCATGATTGTCGGCCTGGCGCTCCTCGCCGCCGGGCGTCGCGAGGGCAGCACGGCGCATGGGGGCGACTGGGACGAACTGAAGGACGCCCTGTTCGGGTGGGTCGCGAAATTGCGGCGGCAACGCGCGTGAGGACGCTCGACCGCTATCTGCTGCGCGAGTGGTTGCGCGTGTTCCTGATCACCCTGCTCGGCTTCCCCATCCTCGTCATCGTGATCGACCTGACGGACAAACTCGACCGCTACATGAGCCGGGGCATCACGAAGGGCGCCGTGGCATTGTCGTACGTCTTCGATCTCCCCGAAAAGATGTTCCTCGTGTTACCCGTTGCGGTGCTGTTCGCGACCGTGTTCACCGTCGGCGCCCTGGGACGCCACTCCGAGCTGACCGCGGCCAAGGCCTCCGGCATCTCGTTCCACCGTCTGGTGCGGCCCCTGTTCCTCGCCGCGGCCGCGGCGTTCGTCGTGGGGCTCGTGCTCGGCGAGGTCTCGCCGGTGGCGGCGACGCGGCGCAGCGAGCTTCTGGGCGAGCGCGCGATTCGCTCGACCAGCTCGCGCTACAACTTCGTGTACCGGGCCGACGGTGGCTGGGTGTACGCCATCCATTCGCTCGAGCTGACGACTCAGGACATGCGCGACATGGTGCTCGAGCGGGAGGGCACGGGGGCCGCGTATCCGACAATCGTGCTCGCGGCGGATCGCGCCGTTTACAGCGACACGACGCGCCGCTGGACGCTGCACGACGGCACGCTGCGCTATCTGGGGGGACCGCTCGAGGAGTTCGCCTTCCAGTTCGACTCCTCACGCACGCGCAGCCTCAGCGAGCGGCCCGCCGACCTGCTCGCCGAGCCCAAGGCGCCGAATGAAATGCGCTATGCGGAGCTGGGGCGGTACATCGACGCCCTGTCGCGCAGCGGGTCGGACGCGAAGAAGCTGCGGGTGGAGCGGGCCCTCAAGATCGCTATCCCCTTCATTTGTCTGCTGATCGCGTTGTTCGGCGCGCCGCTCGCGATTTCGTCGCCGCGCAGCGGGGCCGCGTGGGGCGTGGCGGTGAGTCTCGCCACGACGTTCATCGTGTTGTTGATGTTCCAGCTCTCGAAGGCGGTGGGAGCCGGCGGCGTGCTGCCTCCGGCGCTCGCCGCCTGGACGCCGAACCTGCTCGTGGGTGCCGCTGCGATCTATCTGTTGCGGAAGGCGCAAACGTAAGAAGAGTAAAGGACGGCAGGAGATGACTCCTACCGTCCTTTACCGTCTCTTACCGTCTTTTTCTAGAAGATGTACTTCGCTCCCAGCTGGATTTGCCAGCGCGAAGCGTTCTGATTTGGTCGGTTCGGAAGGCGCGTGAAGAGTTGGTAGACACCGCGTTGCAGGGCAGTGTTGTAGGCCGTCTGCCGCAGCATGGTCTCGTTCTCGAAACCAGGTCCACTGCTCGTCGTCCGAACCTGACCCCAATCATGGTTCACCAAGTGGAGCAGATTGAAGATGTCGGCCGACAGCTCGATGCTCTGTCCCCCCACCGTCGGGATCACCTTGGCAATCCGCGCGTTGAGAAGGTTGACCCAAGGGTCGCGGCAGCTGTTGCGGGGCAGGATATGACCTTTGTTCTCCGCAAGGCACGCCTCGGAGTCGATGCGTGCGAAGTACCCCGCGGAATCGGCCGACGTGGTAAAGGACATATCGGCACCGTTTCGCGGCACGTACACCGCATCGTTGCCGCCGACACCGTCGCCGTTCGCATCCGTCGACGTCGTGTATGTGAACGGATGACCCGACTGGCCGACGTAGATCAGCGACAATCTCACGCCATAGGGCAGCGCGAAGAGGCCAGTCGCCGTGATCTTGTGCGGAATGTCGAAGCCGGAGGGCCGCAGGTTGCGGTGCTCCACGGTGCCGTCGAGCACCGTGAAGCGCCAGTTGGAGTTGGCGATGCTCGAGCCGAGGGTAAAGAGATCTTCGCTGTGTGAGTAGGTGTACGACGCCCGGAACTCGAGGCCCTCGCTGAAGCGCTTCTGCAACTCGCCGGACACCTGGATAGCGCGGTCGCTGCTCTCGTTGCGATGGCGCAGGACGTCGTTGAAGCGCGTGGTGATGCGCGACGCGGGAATGTTCGTCGAGCTCGCCACCGGCACGCCGTACAGCGCCCGGCCCGCCTCACCCAGCGAGTTGCCGATGATGCCGCGCAGGTTGACGTCGCTCAGATAGAACTGGTTGATCGCCTTCGTGTAGATGAAATCGAAGGTCCCCACGATCCCCGCGGGCAGCTGGTGATCGAACCCGAGCGCGAGCTTCAAGTTCTGCGGGAACTTGAACAGAGGATCGAAGAAGACCACCGACGACGCCGCTGCCGCCGCGCCGAGGCCGCCGCGGCATGACGTGGGCTGGGCGTTCGGGTCGATCGTGAACAGGGGTGCGGAGTCGGTGGTCGCCGCGCCGTTCGCGTTCGTTCCCGCAAAGCCCGCGCCGTCACAGACGAGCGTCGCCTGCTCCAGGCCGGTGTTCCCGAACGCATTGGAAACCCATACGTAGGGCGGCCGACCGCTGAAGACGCCGATGCCGCCGCGCACGCGGGTCTCGCCGTCACCGCTCAGGTCGTAGTTGAAACCGATGCGCGGCGACCAGAGGATGTTGCCGCTCGGGAACGCGCCCGTGTTCACGTTCAGCGTGTCAGTCAGGGCAGGGGCAGTGTTCTGCCGCGGCTTGTCCATCACGGGGATGTCGAAGCGGACACCCGCGGTGACGGTGAGCCGCGGGCCCGGCGACCAGCGGTCCTGCAGATACCCGCCCCACTGCTTCACGTGGAAGTCGGTGTTGGGACCGCCGGGACGCAGCGGGATCGCGATCTCGTAGCGGCCGGGCCGCACGCTGTCCAACGCGCCCGCGTTCGCGAAGCTCCATACGCCGAGGGACGCCGGGAAGAAGTGGTTGACGAAGTGGAAGAACTCGTTGTGCGTCCCGAACGTCAGCACGTGCTGCGAGCCGGCGGGGATGGTGAGGTTGTCGGTGATCTCGAAGATGTTCTGGTTCAGCAGGTTGTCGTGCGAGAATCGCTCGGCGCCAGCCGCGATGTTCGTGCCCGGCTTGTCGCCGCCGACGAAGATCAGCGGGACGCGCGTCGGCAGCTCGCGATGGTCCCTGATCGAGTTAGTGCCGACCAGGAGCTCGTTGGAGACCCCGCCCGCCATCTGCGTGGTCATCTTGGCGCGAAGCGTGTTCGTGATGTTCGCCTGGACGTAGCCGCTCGCGGACAACTGATAGCCGTCGCGGAATCCTGTCGCGCCCGGCGCGCGCGTGAACTGGTCGCTCGACGCCTTGACGTAGTTGTACGACAGCTCGAGCTGGCTATTGGTGGCGAGCTGCGCCGTCAGCTTGCCGAAGTAGTTCTTGTCGGGGTTCCCGAGCGTCGGCGCCAGGAACGAACCCGGGTTGAACCCATACGCCGGATTGTTGATCAGCGTGTTCTCGACACGCTCGGCGGTGGCGCGGCGGATGCCGATGTTCACCGAATCGGCGCCGCCCACCGTGTCGGTCCCGATCGACGTGCCGCTGAACGGCGCGGCGCGCGCCTGCTGGTCCGTCGCGAGGAAGAACTGGAGCCGGTCGCGGATGATCGGACCGCTGAACGTGGCGCCGTACTGCCGTTGATAGAAGGCCGTGTTGGAGAGGGTGTCCAACCGGCGACCGACCAGGCTTTCGTTCTGGAGGTACCCGAAGATCGATCCGTGATACGCGTTGCCCCCCGACTTCGTGACGGCGTTGATCAAGCCGCCGGCGAAACTGCCCTGGCGCACGTCGTAGGGCGCGATCAGCACCTGATACTCCTTGACCGCCTCGACGGAGATCGGATGCGCGTTCGCCTGGCCGCCGGGCGTCCCGGAGGACGCCAGCCCGAAGACGTCGTTGTTCACGCCGCCGTCGACCTGGACGTTGTTGAAGCGGTTGTTCTGGCCGCCCACGGTCGCGCCGGGGACGTTGGCGCTGACGACCTGCGGCACCGTCTGGATGAAGTCGGTGAAGTTGCGGCTGAGGCTGGGGAGGCGCGCCAGCGCGCTCTCGGAGACGAACGATTGGGCGCCGGTGCGCGACGCCGCCATCGTCGGATTCGCATCGCCCGTGATCGTCACCCCCGTAAGCTCGACCGCGGCCCGCTGCAGCTTCAGGTCCACCACTCGGCGCTGGCCGAGGCGGACCGTGAACGAGTCGGAGCGCTGCGGCGAGAACCCGAGGGCCCGGGCGTCGAGCACGTAGGGACCACCCACCTGCACGTTCTCGAAGGCGTACCGGCCGTCGGATCGCGCGTTCGCGGAGTAGCGCTGGCCCGTCGCGCTGTTCGTGAGCGTCACGGTAGCGCCCGTGACGCCGGCCCCGGCGTCGTCGCTGATCGTGCCGACCACCGCACCCGTCGTGACGCCCTGCGCCGCCGCCGGTCGAACGGGAGCGAGGAATGCCACCGCCAACGCCGCGGCGCCCAAGCGCGCGCCGAATCGCACGAACGATGCTCTCATCTTGAGTCTCCGCGCAGAGTTCTCATCGGGTGTTGCGAGGGAGCTACAAGGGCGAACTAAATGTGACCGCCGGTCAGGAGGTCGTCAAGCAAGCGGGCGGTGAGCGCGCCTTCTCTGCCACCAGCGCCACAGCCAGTAGAACGGCACACCCGAGAGGATGATGCCGATGTCCCGCACGAAGTACCACGTCTCCGCTACGAGATAGTTACCGAGCAGTAGCACCGCACCGGCCAAGAACAACAAGGGGACCACCGGGAAACCCCAGGTTCGGTAGGGCCGCTCGAGGTCAGGGCGCTTGCGGCGCAACACGAACACACCTGCCACCGCCAGGGCGTAGAACGGCCAGATCCCGATGATGAACTGGTTCGCCAGATCGTTGAAGCGGCGGATGAGGATGAAGATGATGCCCATGACCATCATGAGGACCACGGCGGCGGTCGGCGCCTGGGTGCGCGGATCCACGCGAGCGATGGCCTTGGGAATCAATCCGTCCTCCGCCGCGGCAAAAAAGATGCGTGGGGCTGTCATCATCGAACCGTTGAGGGTTCCGAACGTGCTCACCGCGATCGCAGCCGAAACGACCACCACACCGGCGCGCCCGATCACCAGCCGCGCCACGTCTGCGGCCACGAGCTCCGCACCCTTCATCGTCTCAATTGGGATCAGGTACAGATAGACGAGGTTCGCCGCGAGGTAGAGGACAACGATCGTCCCGGTTCCGATGAGCAGCGCCCGTGGCAGGTTGCGCTGCGGGTCCTTCACCTCGCCGCCCACGAACGCCAGATCGGCCCACCCGTCGTACGCCCACAGGATCGCGACCATCGCAAGGAGAAACGGTGACAGACCCACCGACGCGCGCTGGGCGAGCATCCCGCCTTCCGTTGTCGTGCCCGCCGTCCCGAACGCGAAGCCGACGATCACAAGGAGGGCGAGCGCTCCGACTTTGAAAACTGTCGAGAGGTTCTGTAGGATGGCGCCGCGGTGGATTCCCATGTAGTTGACGGCGCCGACGAGGAAGATGTAGCCAGCCCCGAGCAGCTGCTCGGCGCGAATGCTCCCGAGTACCTCCGTCGCCGGATCGTAGCCCAACGTCCGTAGCGTGTAGGCCGAAGCGGTGATGCCGATGGCGCCGAACGCCCCCGGCCGGATGACCCAGAGCTCGGCCCATGTGAAGAGGAAGGCGGGGAGGGGTCCGAACGACTCGCGCACGAACACGTACACGCCGCCCGAGCGCGGGAACGCCGCCGCCAACTCCGAGTACGTGAGCGCGCCGCACAGGACGACCGCCGCGCCGAGCACCCACGCGAGAAGAAAGAGCGGCACGTCGTCCACGAGCCGCGCCACGCCCGCCGGCGTGCGGAAGATGCCGCTGCCGATGGTCGAGCCGATGAGAACGGCGACGGCGCTCCACAGGCCGAGCCGGCGCGTGAGGCGCTCGCCCCAGCGATCGGCCGCTGGTCGGCCCGGTTGCGGCGTGAGTGGTGCGCTCATGAGGACTCAATATATGACGCGCTCTAAGAGAGCGCGCTCGGCTGGGGTGCGCCCTTACAGGGCGCACCCAAGGCCGAGCCCGGGCGCTCAGCCCGGGATATATTCCCCGCCCATGAACCGACGCTACACGTTGCTGGCATGGACGGCCGCGGCCGCCACCTACCTGCTCATCGTCCTCGGCGCCGTCGTACGCATCACCGGATCGGGAATGGGCTGCGGCGATCACTGGCCGCTGTGCAATGGCCACCTGTTTCCCCCGCTCCACGACATCGGGACCGTGATCGAGTGGAGTCACCGGCTAGTCGCGGCGCTCGTGTCGATCCTGGTAGTGGGACTCGCAGGTTATGCGTGGTGGTTGAGGCGCATCCCCGGGCTGGCGCCCGGGGTCAGTCCGGCGTCGCGGGCTCCTCTTGTCGCACTGGGTCTGCTCGTCCTTCAAGTCCTCCTCGGTGCGATCACCGTGAAGCTCGAACTGCCCGCGTGGACGGTGATCCTGCATCTCGGCACCGCGATGCTGCTCCTCGCGACCCTGCTCATCGCCGCGCTCATCGCCGCCCGTCCTCACCCCCTGACCCCCTCTCCTTTCAGGAGAGGGGGAACGATGGGCTTGCTGTCGCTCGCCTACAGCACCGTCCTCTTCGGCGCCCTCACCGCCAACCTCGGCGCAGCCGCGGCGTGCACTGGCTTCCCGCTCTGCAACGGACAGATCTGGCCTTCCGCCGGAGGCTTGGCCGTCATCCAATGGATCCACCGGCTACTGGCGTACGTGCTGTTCGGCTCCGTCCTGTGGTCGGCGCTTGGGTCTCGATCGCTCGGGGGGCGTGGGGCGTCGGGCGTGGTCGCTCTCGTGACACTGCAGGTCGTCGTTGGCGCAGCGACGGTCCTCTCGGGGCTGCCGCCCGCACTGCAGGCGGCTCACGTCGCCGTGGGAGCGGCGGTGTGGGCCGGTCTGGTTCTGTTATACAAAACACGAAGCGTCCAACGGTAACCCGTCGGACGCTTCACGGTGTTCCGCCTTCAGACTGCCGAACTCAGGGAATGAGAACCTGCACCGAATCCCGCAAACCACCGCCCTGAATGATGACGAAGGTCGTGCCGGTGCTGACCGCCTTCACCTTGGCGCGCGCCGAGGTGGGCGGCACGGGGACGTAACTCCCATCGTTCGAAACGGTGACGGCCGCTGCGCCGGCGCTGAAGGTGATGGTCTCCTCCAGCTGGGTAAAGCGGCCATCCACCACCGACGCCGTGAACGTCGTGCTGTCGCCGACGGCGAGGTGGATCTGCGAGAACTGCTTCACGATCGCCACGGGAGTTCCGTCGAGATCGGACAGCGGGTCATTCTTGCAACCCGCCAGGGGGCCCACGAGCGCGGCCAGGGCGCCGAGCGTTCCGAGAAGACGACGATTCATGCGAACCTCGCTTGAGAGTCTCACTGGGGTGATCAGAATCGCTCCACTTCGATCACCGCTTCCGGTCCCAACATCTCTTCCCAGTTCGGTCGGCTGGGCTCGCGCCGATCGCTGGTCCAGATGAGCACGTAGTTGCCGAACCCCGTCGGGTCGAGGAACACGTACTTCAGCGCCCGTCCCCGCGTGAACTTCCACACCACATACGGCCGCGTATTGCCGGCCTGCGGGCGGTCGAGCACCTCGTCGGGCGGGCCGTACTTGATGAACACCCGCCCCCGGTCCGTCCGCCACCCGGGGATCTGCGCCGACCCGCCTTCGCGGAACCGGCGATTCGCCTCGGCGATGCGGGCGTAGAAGTCTTCCCGCGCTTCGTTCCGCGGCGTCCCCGCCGTGGGGTCCCGCTTCGCCCAGAACTGCCGCAGCCAGCGCCGCTTCCCGTCCAGCGTCAGCGACGGGTAACTCCCCTGCTCGTCCGCCGTCATCAGGTACACGAGCGGCAGGTACAGCGTGTCGAGCCGGCCTTCGGGCTGCCCCGCGAAGACATCTTCCGCGGGTGTGGCATCCGCGATCGCCGCTTCCGTCTCGAAGCCCGCCATGCGGAACATCGCGGTCCGCACGATCGAGTCGGTTCCTCCCGCGGCGACCTCCAAGCGGTAATCGCCGGGCGGTAGTCCCGCGAGATCAAGCATCGCTCGCGTGACGCCGCCGCCCGCGGCGATCGGAATCCGCTCACCGGCCGTCGCGATGATTTGCCGGCCCTGCGGCGTCGCGACGCGCACCACCACCGTCACCGTCTCCGCCCGCGGCGCGTACAGCTCGAGGTAGTATCCCAGCCGCGCCTGCTGCGGTGTCAGCACGGGCCGCCCCGAGGCCTGCAACAGGACCGCGCCCTTCCTGATCTCGCCGGCCGCCGGCGTGGTGTCGCCTTCCGCAGACCGCATTCCCGTCGCGAGCAGCAAGTCCGATCCAGCCGGCGCCGCGGCATACGCATTGACGTCCGAGCTCTGCCGGCTCACCCGCCCCGTCGCCGAGTCGGTCACAGTCACGTCGATCGTGTACTTCCCCGGCCGGGCCGCGAAACTGAAATGCTCTACCGCCGAACCTCGAGACACCGCGAGCATACGAACCGGCACCGTCTGCAGCCACGACTGCGACAGCAGCTCGGTCCCTGCCGCGTCGTGCACCGTCACCGCGAAGCGGTAGGCGGCGATGCCGCCCGTGCCCTGTGTAAGCGGGTCGAGCAGCCCGAACGGCACCTGGCAAAACGCGTCCACCAGGGTCTGCGCGCCGGTGGTGCGGTAGAACCGCACCGCGGCGAGTTCGAGGCTCTGCGGCCTGGCACTCATGACCGGAGCGGCCATGAGTGCCAGGCTGAACAGCACCGTCTTCTTCACCCCACGACCTCTCAAACCGTCGTTACCACCCCAGCGAGAAGCTGAAGAAGTTCGTGTTCCCCAGGGCGCCCAGACTCCGCCAGGCGTAGTCGAACCCGAGCTTCAGGTTGCCCTTGCCGTAGGCGATGCCGCCGCCCAGGGCCGCTCCATCGCTGGTAAAGCTGCCGCTCTTCTGGCTCGACGCGAACCCGGCTCCGGTCCCCACGTCGAACTGGTTGTCGGGCTGAATCGAGTAGCTGCCGCGCGCGGCGAGCGAGAAGCCCGAGTTGCCCAGGTTCTGGGCCGACCACTCGAGGCCGGCACTCGCGCCGGGCTTGGTGTTGTTGGGCTGCGTGAACTCCGACATCAATGTCACCCGGTTCGAGCCCTGCGTGACCAGATCGAGCGCCACGCTGACGCGGAACATCACCGGGAGGCCGAACTCCTTGGTGCGGAAGCTGGCCGGCTGCGGCTCACGCGGGACCGGGACCGTCCCGAGGGGCGGATCCGGAATCACGGCCGTTTCCACGCCCGGCCCGTCGTGCTGCAGGGTCGAGCCGAGGTTCTGAATGACGAACGCCGCCCGGATCGGCCGCTGGCCGATCATGGCGTGGAAGTTGGTGCCGAAGTCCAACGCGAACGCGCTGGCCGAGGTCGAGCCCAGCTTGTCGGTCAGGAACTTCAGCGTGACGCCCGCCGAGAACCGGTCGGAGAAGTTCTTGCCATAGGTGCCGGCGAAGAACGACTCGTTCACGGAGTAGACGCGGCCATCGCCGTCGGGATTCTCGACGGTGTAGACCGGCTGGTTGGAGAAGCCGAACGAGCCGACGCTGATGCCGACGGCGCTCGAGCCTCCACCCATCGGGAAGGCGATGCCGGCCCAGGTGTACTTGGTGTCGGCGATGTAGTTGACGGTCGACACCATGGCGCCGGGCCGGGCGAGCTGCGCGAGCCCCGCCGGGTTGTAGTACAGCGCCGTGACGTCGGTGGCGAGGGCGGCGAACGAGCCGCCCAGTGCCGCGCCGCGGGCCCCGGCGCCGAGGAGCAGGTACTCCGCGGCGGTGGTGCCGTAGGCCGTGTTGTCGGACCGGTCGACGACCTGCGCAGCTGCGGGAGCGGTAGCCGCCGCCGTGAGCGCGATCGCGAGCAATCCGCGAGTGATCGTAAGCTTCATGGCGTCCTCCCTTACTGCGCGAAGTTGACTACGGTGAACCGCCCGACCTTCGTTTGCCCGTCCGGACCTTCGACGTGATAGAAGTACACGCCGGACGCCACGAACTGCTGGTTGCGGTTCCGCAGGTTCCAGGTCAGTTCACCCCCGCCGGTCACGTCGTTCTGCGTGAGCACCTGCACCAGGACCCCGGAGACCGAATAGATCCGGACGATCGCGCGGTTGGGCAGGTTCACGAACTTCAAGATCTTCGTGTTCGGGGTGATCTCGAGCGAATTCGTCACATAGTACGGATCGGGCACGGTGTGCACGCGCGACAGATCCCCCGCCACCGTGCTGTCCACCGCGAACTGCTGCGATACCGTCACCTGATACGTGAGCCCCGGCGCACGAGACGGCCGCACCGTGGGCGGAGTGAACGCGTAGTTCGAGCAGTCCGTCATGACGGGCGCGAGCCCGGGCGTGCACGTGGCCGTCATCGACCCCGTGATCGCCCGCAGGTGCCAGCGTTTTCCCGCCGCCGGAATCGCGGCCATCTTCATGATGAACACTTCACCGTTGATCGCGAGGGCAATGCCGTTCCCGTCCGCCACGCCGTTCCAGTTGAAGTCGACCGGCTCGTACTGCGCCTTCGCCTCCAGCTGGACACACGGGATCGCCCACCACTCGGGGAAGCAGTCCGGCGGCATCCCGTAGATATGGTGATAACCCACCACGTTGATGTTCGGCGTGCCGGTCCCGTCGTCGATGTCCGTCGGCGGATTGGTGCCGGCGGTGACGCCGGCGGCGAGGTACGCCCGGACGTTGAGGAAGCCGTACCCCGTGCCTCCATTCTTCGCGACGGGGAGCGTGACGCGGTGCGTAGAATCGCGCACCGTCACGCTCGAATCGGCGTTCCACGTGACGTAGAAGTCCGCCGGGTACCAAGCCGTCTGTCCGAACCCATAACCCCGGAAGTTGCCGAGGTTCGGCGCCCCGAAAGGTCCGGGGGCGTCGGAGTTCGCACCGACGAGCGAGACGCGCATCCGGTAGTCCTCCGGCCCCCAAATGCTGTCGACACCGGTGAGCGCGCCAGCGTTGTGCGACTTATCGGCGTACGCCACAATCGTGGGGTCAGCGGTCTCGGGCGCCGTCGAATCGGACCACCGGGAGTGCGCGAGGTAACGGCTGCCCTCGCCCCCCACGTCGTACCGGCCCGCGGTGAGCGAGATACCCACGGAGGTCGCCGAAATCGGCGCCGCTCCCGCCGAGAACGTCAGCGGCATCCGGACATCCTTGGTGAACTGGATGCCGAACCGCCGCGCGGCGCTCGAATCATACCGCGCGATCGGCTGGTCGAAGGCGTAGCTGGTATTCGTGTTGCGGCTGGCGTTGAAGGCCGGCATCAAGAGCGGAATGCCCTTGCGGACCGAGTCCGTCCCCGCGTACACCGTGACCCAGATCGTCGGTCCGGTGCCGATGCCGTCGGCGAAGCCCGGCACCTGCGAATCGAACCGCACCGCGATGTTGCCAGCGGCGAGGGCCTCGACGACCGCCGACGTGAAGAGCATCTGCCCATCGTTCGCCGGCGGAATCGTGCCGGTGAACGTCCCGGCGGCGGGGTCGATCGTCGGCCACGACGCGTTGGCGTTCAGCAGCGCCCCGTTGGCCCCGTAGAGACCCTGCACCAACACGGCCGCGGTGGCGTTGGAGCCGAGCTTCCGCGGCGTGACCGACTTGGTCACGCGCGGCGACTCGAGCGCCGACGGACCCGACGTGAACGAGTTCACGTCGAACGCCGTCACCGCATAGTGATACGTGAACGAATTCCGGACGCTGCGGTCCACAAACCCGAAGCCGATCCCGCCATCCGACAGCACGGGGAAGCCCGACGCGTTCCCGGTGACCGCCGTGTCTGCCCTGACAATGAGGATCGACCCGTTGGCCAACTGCACGCGACCGCCGATGGGCACCTGAATGACGTCACCCACCAGGCCGTGCGGTTCACCAGCCACGCTCGGGAAGGTCTGGGGGCAGTCATCCTGCACCCCCAACTCCGGCGCGCATTCGCTGATGCCGTCACCGTCCGTGTCGGTCGTGTACGCGAAGGTGCCCGTGTAATCGATGATCTCGCTGCCCGCGTAGTCGAACTGCGCCACCAGCTCCAGCTGGCTCGTCGACCGGCCGCGGTAGATCCGGTACCCCTCCACGTCGTACTGCCGGAAGTTCGGGTCGTACAGAGGGTTTGCGCTCGGGTTGCCGAGGGAGTCGAACACAAAGGGTTGGCTGGCGATCGAGAAGAACGGATCGCCCCCACCCGACTTGATCGTCTCCGTCTCGCTCGGCTGCCAGGCGATCGTCACCTGGTTGTCGCCGGGGACCAGGAAGAAGCGCGGCCCCTCGGGTGCGAACGGGAGCAGGAACTTGTTGTTGTAGACGGCCTGCGCGCGCAGCGCCTTGTCGAGCAGCGAGCGCTTGACCGACGTGACCTCGTTTTGCTCGATGATGTTGTTGCCGTTCGAGTCGGCTGCACTGACCCACCCGGCGGCGCGCTCGATGGTGCGGACGCGGCTCGGGTCGGCGAAGATCGAGTCCCCCGGCGCCGGAATGCCCGGCTTCATATCACCACCGATGAACGGCAGCACGGCAGGGGTGGGAGCGGCGTGCACGTAGGCCACCACGATGGTCTGCGACTCGCCGGGGGCCAGCGTGAAGGGACCCGACGACTCGAAGAAGCGCGTGTCGGTGAAGGCCTGGTCGAGGAAGCACATCTTCTGCGTGATCGGGTTCACCGTGCAGGGATTGTCCCCGAGGGCCGGGCTGACCTTGCCCGACAGGTAACGGTACAACTGGATGACGCCCACGGGATCGGGGAAGCCGGTCGCCGCGTTGCGCGTGTTGGAGAACATCGAGAGACCGACCTCGACACCGCCGACCTTGGGCGAGCGCAGGTACTTCACGCCGACGAAGCCGGGCGACGAGACGAACGGCGCGCCGAAGATATCGGGTGGGAAGGACCAGTTGGGCTCGAGGAAGTCGGCCTTGTAGGCGACGCCCATGTTGAAGGGCAGGATCGCCGTCGAGTAGTTCGCGCCGGCGTCCCCGACGTCGGGGTCCATCGAGAAAGCGCTGTACAGGCTGTCGATGGCATAGCCGCCATCGGGGATGTTGAAGTTGAAGACGGCCTCGTTGCGGCTCTGGAAGTTCTGCCCGACGGCGCAGATCTCGTTCTGCAACGCCGTTCTCCGAATGAGGTCCTGCACGTGCGGGAACAGATTGCCGTACACCGCGCAGCTGCTCGCCGTCACGTTGTAGAACGTGAAGAGGAAGTAGATGATGTCTTCGTTACCGGTCGGGTAGTTCCAGGCGACGCCGCGCTCCTCGACCAGGATGCCCATGGGGTGCGTGCGGCCCGAGAGCAATCCCGGGTTGCCGTCCCACGCGCGCGTCCACAGGTCCTGCTGGGAGATAGAAATGCCGCTGCCGTCCCGGTGCAACGCGCCGCTGTCGGCCCGCTGCTTCAGGATCGGATGGTAGATGTTCGTGTCGTTCACAAAGGCGCCTGCCGGCCACGCGGCCGCGTCGCCCACGTCGAGCGAGTTGTACACCAGCGTGATGGCGTCGCCCTGCACCTGCGTGCCGCGCGCGTCGAAGAAGTACGCGCCCACGGTGTCGCCGGCCCACGGGAACGCCGGCTTGCCGCCGCCCGCGCCCGCCGGGATCATGCCCGCCAGTTGCAGACCCGAGTTGAAGATGTACTGGTCGGGCGTGCCCTTCGGCCAGAAGCCACCGCCGACGACCGGCGAGTTGGTCGGGTCGACGCACAGCTCGCCCAGGTTGTTGATACCGCAGAAGACGCGGTTCACGTTCAGCACGCCGTTCGTGACCGCGAACAGGTTGACGGCGCGCCGCCGTGCCGGCCGCTCCGGACCGGGCTTGGCCGCCACGACGGTGACGGCGGTCGCCGAGAGGAGGGCCAGGCCGACGAAGGCCCGAGCCACGCGACTAAACCAGGTTGAACGCATAATCATCCTCGAGTGAAATAGACCGAACGGCGGCGCCCCGCTTGGGGCGCCGCCGGTCACCGGCTGCCTAGAAGTTCAACTCGAAGCCCACGCGGATGTGCCGCGGAGCGCCGTACAAGTTCTGCGGACCGAAGAACGAGTCGTAATACGCGTTCAGCGCCCGGGTCTGCTCCGACAACGCATAGGTCCCGTCGCCGTTGCCGAACCGCGCCTCGGTGCGGCGCAGCATGACGCAGTTGACCGGGTTGACCCACGACCCGCAGTTCGCGAGGTCGATGGCGTCGCCCGACCGCAGCGCGCTGTTCGTGACGGCTTCGTTCCGGAGGTTCAGGAACTCGCCCGACAGAACGCCCGTCTTGAATTCGGCGTTTACCACGTCGCCCGTTTCCACGAACAACGCGTTGACGTTGCGGAAGTTCAGCGCGTTGCGGACGTCCGCGTACAGCGTCCAGTCCGTGCCGCCGAACTTGAAGGCCTTGTTGAGTCGCAGATCGATGTTCTTGATCCACGGCATCGTCGACGCGTTCATCGGCTCCTGCTGCGAGCCGATGAGGCCGAAGCCCTGGCGGGGCGCCAGCGTGCCGGAGCCCTGGTTGACCTGCCGCGTGTAGGGCAACCCGCTCACCACGCGGAACGTGGCGAAGACGCTCACGTCGCGCAGCACGTTGCCGAGCGTCGTGCCTTTCTTCCAGTCGTTGGGCAGCGTCAGCGCCACCGAGCCGACGATGTTGTGCGTCCGATTGTCGTCCGTCGGCAGGATCGCCTGCGGCGGCGGCACCCGTGAACCCGTCACCTGCGAAATCTGACGCGACAGCGTCCGGATGTACGAGAACGGATCCGACCCGGTGCTCTTGGACAGCTGGAACGTGTACGAGACCGACGCGTTCAGGTAATTCCCGACGCGGCGGTCGAGCTTCATGTCGACGCCGCGGACGTTCCCGAAGTCCGCGTTCGTCAGGACGTTCAGGTTCACCGTGTCGCCGACGTTGAACGGATCGGCGTAGGGGATGATGCGGGCGGCGTAGTCGGACACCTTGTCCTTGTTGTACGCCGAAATGTCCAGCACCATGTCCTGGCTGAACGCATGCCGCACGCCGAACTCGAACAGGATGCTCTTGCCGAACTGCAAGTCGCGCCCGAACTGGTCGTTGGTGTTCGTGAAGTCCAGGTCGCTGTTGATTCCTGTCAGCAGCGTCGTGAACTCCGGCGTCTGCACCTGGTGCGAATAGGAGAGCCGGAAGCCCGTGTTCTCCGTCACCGGGAACGAGACGCGCAGCCGCGGCGACACCGCCGAGTGGCCGACGCTGGGGGTGAACACGCGGGCGATCGACGCCGCCAACGAGTCGGGGTTCGAAGCGGCCTGCGCGCTCCACGCCGGGTTGGTGTAGATGCGCCCAGGGGTGTTCGCGAACAGCGCGTTGCTGTTGTAGTAGTCGTAGCGCACGCCGAGCTCGAGCACGACGTCGCCCAGGTCGAGGCGGTCGGCCGCGAACAGACCATACTTGAGCGGATCGACCTTGTAGGCATCCATGCCGAACTGCACCAAGAACCCCGAGTTCCAATAGGCCAGCTGGGTTTTGACGAAGTCGCCGCCGAACTGGAAGCGGTTATAGCGGTTCGCCTGGAAGTCGACGTTGGCGCGACCCGAGAACCGGGTCTCGTCGTAGAGGGTCCCGGCGACATTCAGCCCCTCGGTACGCCAGCCACCCGAGATCATGCCGTACGGGTTCATCCGGTAGGGCTGACGGTTCGAGAGGTCCGTACGGTTCAAGTACGGGATCCGCGTGCCGGTGTTGGTGCGGACGTTCTGAATCAATTGGTCGTCGGGGAACCCGAAGCCGCCAAAGTTGAAGTCGATCGTGCCCAGCTCGAGCCCGAGCGCCGGGCTGCGCGAGCCGACTTCATAGGCCGGGTCGAGCGGTCCGGCGATCGTCCGGTCCTGCTGACGCGAGAAGTTCAGGTTCAGCGACAGCGCCCGCTCGGCGCTGCGGATGAACGTGTGGCTCGCGTCGAGCGTGAGGTAGCGGCTGGTGTTGTGGAACCCGGTGTAGCTCGCCGGATCGCCGATCCCCGTGCCCGGGGTGTTGCGGCCTTGCGAGCCGCTCGCCACGCCCGACAGCGCGATGCGCGAGCCCTGCCCGTAGGTGTACTGCAGCTTGCCCGAGAACGTGATGTCCGTCGTCCAGTCGAACGGGCGGCGGCGGCCCTGGCACTCGACGCCGAAGTTCTGGCTCGCGTCGCACTGGCCGCTGTACTGCACGAATTGCGGAATCGACACGGACTGCGTCGTCCCGCCGCTCGTCACGTTGACGACCGTATCGAGGCCGCCCATCACGTACGTGGCGTTCTTGTCCTGATCCATGCCGCGGAAGTCCGACAGCTTGCCCTGCATGATGCTCGACAGGAAGAACGTGAGGTTCGTGATCTTCGGGATCGGCCCGCCGACGTTCGCCTCGAAGCGGTTGTAGCCGACGCTGATCGCGTCGCCGAACGGCGCGTCGGTTTCGGTCGAGATCGACCCCTGGTAGTTCTGCCCGCCGGCCCGCGTCGTGAACGCAATGATGCCCGACTGCGCGTCCGCGAACTCGACCCCGATCGCGCCCGTCGTCACCGACGCCTCTTCGACCGCGTTGGTGCCGAGATTGACGCGCTGCGAGCCGCTGTTGGTGGCGCGCACCGGCGCGCCGTCGATGTAGACGTTCGCCTCACCGGGACGGCCACCGCGGATCGACACGCCCGCGCCCGCGCCCGACTCGACGACGCCGGGCTGAATCGCGACGATGTTCCGGATGTCGTCCACCGGGAGGTTGTCCACGAGCTGCTGCCCGACGCTGGTCTTCGATGCGACTTCGTCGCGCGGCACGATCGGGTTGGCGGCGGCAGTCACCGTCACGCCCGTCAGCACGACCGCGGACGACTGCATCTTCACGTCCACCGTGATGGTGTTGCCGCCCATCACGCGGACGCCGCGCACTTCGGCCGGCGCGTAGCCGATGAACTGCGCGCGCACGGTGTAGGTCCCGACGGGGACGTTGTTGATGAAGTAGTAGCCTTTGTCGTTGCTGATCGCGCCGAACGATGTTCCGACGACGAACACCTGGGCATTCGCGACCGCGACGCCGGCTTGATCGGTCACCGAACCTTCGACCTTTCCTGTGGTTTGCTGCGCCGAGAGCGGCGAGGACGCGATCACCAACGCGATCGCGAACCCGACACTCAGCGCGAGGAAGCGGCCAAAGGCGCTCCGCACACGTTGAGTCATGGAATCGTCCTCCAAAAGCGTGAATGCGCGTGGACTACCGGACAAAAACAATGAGGTCGACACGCCACCTCCCTTCGGTGTGCACGTACCCGACGGCTGAAAACGATGTACGGCTAACTACCGATGTTTTGGTAAGCTGCCCCGCTATGTGCGATGCGTCAAGGCAACACCACGTCAACGTCTTACGGCGCTTCTGTCCCCCGCAGGGGACAGGACGGCGGGTTAGCGGCGGCGAAAATGCACCCTGCGCGAACAACCCGCAAGAGCCCCGGCCCCACGTCAAACGAGCAGTAAATCGGTCTGCGGAGCCCGCGGTGTCACTTCTGGTCCAGTTTCGTCGAGAAACACGTTGATTTCACTCCGCATGCCGAATCGCTGCGCGAGATATATCCCCGGCTCGACCGAGAACCCCACGCCCGCGAGCAAGACCCGGTCGTCCGCCGTCTCGAAGTTGTCGAGGTGGGGGCCGGAGCCGTGCAGGTCACGATCGATGGAATGACCGGTCCGGTGCGGAAAGAACTCGCCATAACCGGCCTTCGAAATCACGCCACGCGCCGCGTCGTCGAGCTCGGCCCCCGTCACCGGGGCCCTGCCCCACCGCGCCCGCAACAGCGCGACCGCGGCGTCGCGCGCGCCGCGCACCGTCTCCCACACGCGCTGCACCTCGGCGTCGGGCGTGCGACCGGCGAACGCCATCCACGTTTGGTCCGCGAAGACCGAGCCCTTACTGGGCCCAGCCCACAAATCGAGCAGCAGCACCTCACCCGTCTGGAGACGGCGGTCGGCACCCTCACGCGGCTCGTAATGCGGATTCGCCGCGTTGGCCTGGAACCCGACGATGGGTGGGTGATCGGTGATGAGCCCCGCCCGCCCGAATGCTTCCATCACGCGCCGCTGCACGGTCGTCTCGCGTACTTCCACTCCCCGGGCGAGCTCGGCGCCGGCCCAGCGCAGGGCGTCCTGCGCGATGGTGGCCAACGCCTCCGCCGCGCGGCGATGCCCCGCCAACTCTTCAGGCAACCAACGCGCGGCGAACCGCGTGACGAGCTGCGCCGACGGCACGATGCGGGCCCCGAACCCTTCCAGCATCTGAACCACGCCGTAGGGCACGCGATCGAGGTAGGGGACGGCGTCGTTGGGAGAGATCTCCATCGCGAGCGTCTTGCCCTTGACGAGGGGACCGAGCACGGCGTGCAGCTCACGCCACGCCGCGTAGGGGCGGACCTCACCGGGGAAGCCGTCGAACGACGCCAGCTCGATGCGGTGCGCGACGGCGACGGGCTTCCCCGCGCGAGGCAGCAACGTGAAGAAGCGGCGCGTGCCCATGCCGTGAATCCCGAGCACGCGGGTCGCGACGGGGTTCACGCCGTGGAAGTCGTACAGCAGCCAGCCGTCGGCGCCGATGCCGGCGAGCATGTCGCGCAGCGCCGCGAAGTTGAACCCCTCGAGCAGCGCCATCAATGATGCCGGGGATCGGGGAGCGCGGCGCGCCACTCGCAGCTCGCGCCGCCGGTGGCGCGACAGGCGGTGTGCAGCATCGCGCCTTCGTAGCCGACGAGCAACCGCAGCAGCTCGGCGAGGGCCGCCCCGTAGAACCCGCACGCCGCGCCGTCGGGCGTCGCGTTGATGGCGATGGGATCGGTCACGCGCGCGACGGGCACGTGCCGTTCGCGCACCAGGTCGGCGCCGAGCACCGCGCGGGCCGCGCGCCGCGCGGCGAAGTGTCCAAACAGGCGCAGGGGGCCGAACACGCGCCGCACCGCCCGCCGCGCGGCGCGCCGGCCCGCATCGGCGAACACGAGGTCGGCGTCGGGGCGGCGCCCGACGAGGCGCAGCAGCGCCTCGACGTGCGCGCCATCGACGCGGGCATCGCGCCGGACGAGCTGCTCGTACTCGGCGAGCTGCATCGCGACCGTGGGCGAGAGCCCCAGCCGTTTGACGAGGAGTTCCTCGGCGAATTCGGTGAGCCCGTCCTCGACCGGCGTGTCGAGATTCTTGACCGCCTCGAGGACGGTGAGCGGAACGATGCTGTGCACCACGGCGCGCGAAACCTAGCACCCCATTGCGGAAGTTGGGAGGCCGGATGAGCCTTAAGGAACGCGATGGCCCCCTCGACCCCGACTCCCCCCACCCCTCCCGTCCCCGTCGACGCGAAGCGCGAGAGCTTCGAGCGCGAAGCGCTGGTCCACCTCGACGCGCTGTACCGCGTCGCCTTGCGTCTCACCAACAATGCTGCCGATGCAGACGACCTCGTGCAGGAAACCATGCTCAAGGCATACCGGGCCTGGGATCAGTACGAGAAGGGTACGAACGCCAAGGGGTGGCTGCTGACCATCCTCCGCCACGCCTTTATTAATGAATACCGCCGCCGCACCCGGCACCCCGAAAACGTGAACCTGGACACCATTGAGCCGTTTGCGGTGTTTGGGGAGATACAAGATGAAGACCCCCAGGGCGCCTTCTTCGACAAGATCGTGGACGATGAGGTCCTCAAGGCCATCGACCAGCTTCCGGAGACTTTCCGCGAGACGCTCGTGTTGAGCGACGTCGAGGGGATGTCGTATCAGGAGATCGCGAAGATTCTCGAGATCCCGGTCGGCACGGTGAAGTCGCGCCTGTTCCGCGCGCGCCAGGCGCTGCAGGGGAAGCTGTACGACTACGCCGTCAGCAATGGCTACATCAAGGGAACGCCGGCATGAATTGTCGCGAGTGCGTGGATCATCTGTACGAATTCCTCGACCGGGAAGTCACGCCGGACCTGGAGCGAGACATCCGCCAGCATCTCGTGGAATGCCCGCCCTGCGGCGAGCAGTTCGACTTCGAAGCGATCTACCTGAAGTTCCTGCGGGCACGGTGCCGCACGCAGGGGGCGCCCGAGGAGCTGAAGCGCCGCGTGTTGCGCGAGCTGTTCGGCGAGTGAAATGGCTGACGCCGGCGGGCGCGGCGGCGGCGCTCGTCGTCGGCACGGCGACGGCATGGGGAACGGGATGGCGAGGCTTTGGTCTGCTCCTCGCTTTTTTTGTGTCTGGAAGTCTGCTGACGAAGGACGGAGGGCGGCGAACGGCGCGACAGGTGGTCGCAAATGGCGGCGTGGCTGCCGCAGCGGCACTGCTCGGATCATGGCCGGCGTTCGCGGGCGCAATCGCGGCCGCGGCCGCCGACACCTGGGCCACGGAGATTGGCGCGCACTCCCGAACGCCACCGCGGCTCATCACCACCGGCACCCCAGTTCCCGCCGGCGCTAACGGGGGTGTGACGCTCTTGGGAACGGCGGGGGGTGTCTGCGGCGCGGCGGTGATAGGGGCCCTGTTCTGGCTGTTGGGACCCCACCCTGGCCGGGGCGCGGTGGTGGTAGCAGGAGCCGGTGTGTTCGGCATGCTGTTCGACTCGTTGCTGGGCGCCACGCTGCAGGGACCCGAAGACAGATGGCTGGACAACAATGCTGTGAACCTCGCGATGACGCTCGCCGGGGCGGCAATCGCCGCGGCGCTCACGTGACCCACTGGGACGCCGTTGTCGTGGGGGCGGGACCCGCCGGATCGGCCACCGCTCTGTTGCTGGCCCGTGCCGGTGCCCGCGTGCTGCTGCTCGACCGCGCCAGATTCCCACGCGACAAGCCGTGCTCCGAGTATCTGAGTCCCGAGACGACACGCGTGCTGGAGCGACTCGGCGGCGGCATCCTCGACGCCGTGGCGGCCGGGTCGCACGCGCGGCTCAGGGGCATGAAGGTCGTCGCGCCCAGCGGCGCCGAGATGATCGGCCACTTCGATCCCAGCGGGACGCGCTTCAGCTTCGCGCTGCCGCGCACGCGCTTCGACACGATCCTGCGCGACGCCGCCGAGGCTGCGGGCGCCGTGGTGCGTGAAGGGGTGAGGGTGGGGGACGTGGTCGTTGGTGGTGTCATTGCCGGCGGCGAAACGTATCGAGCGCGCGTCGTGGTCGGGGCCGACGGGTTACGCTCCGTCGTCGCGCGGCGGCTCGGTCCGGTGCACAGCTCTTCACCCCAGCGTGTCGCGTTCACGGCGCACGTCGCGGACGTCGCGGGCGTCCAAGACCTGGGCGAAATGCACGTGGGCAAGACAGGGTATGTGGGCCTGGGCCCGATCGGGGGCGGGGTCACGACGGTCGCGCTGGTCGTACCGGTACGCCGCCTGCACGGACGGCCGGACTTCTTCGGAGCACTCGAGCAGTTCCCCGGTCTCGCCGGACGCTTCGATCCGCGCCGACTGGCCCGAGGGATCCTCGCGACGGGCCCGTTCGCGCGCTGGTCGCGCCGGTCCGTAGCACCCGGCGGCGGCGCACTCCTCGTGGGCGACGCGGCTGACTTCTTCGATCCGTTCACCGGACAGGGCATCTACAGCGCGCTGCGCGGCGCGGAGCTCGCCGCCGCCGCGGTGATCGACCATCTCGCGAGCGGCGCGAGCTTGCGAGCATATGCGCGCGCCCGGCGCGCCGCGTTCACGGGCAAGTGGCTGCTCGAGCGGCTCATCGGGTTGGGGGTCGGCTGGCCTGCGCTCGTCGAGCGCGTCGTCAGCCGGCTGGCGCGGCGTGCCGATCTCGCGGATCTTCTCGTGCGCGCGACGGGGAACTGCGTCCCCGCCCGCGCCGTCCTCGCTCCCGGCGTTCTCGCCGGCCTCCTCTGGTGACCATGCGCGGCGTCGAAGCTCCGCTCTTCCGGCAACTGCTCGGCCGCTTTGCGACCGGCGTCACGGTGTTGACGACTCGGGGCGCCGGCGGGGGGGGCGACCCCGTCGGGATGACGGCGAGCTCCGTCGCGTCAGTGTCGCTCGATCCGCCGCTCGTGCTGGTGTCGGTGGATCAGGGCCACGAGATGCACGCCGCACTGGACGCAGCGCGGCATTTCGTGCTGAACGTCCTCGCCGCCGACCAGGAAACGTTGTCGCGCCGCTTTGCCGGCGACGAAGCGAATCGCTTCAGCGGTGTCGGGTTCCATCCGAACAAACAGGGGGTCGCGGTCCTCGATGGCGTGCTCGCGCACATCGAGTGCGAGAAACAGTCCGCGATTCCCGCGGGTGACCACACGGTGTTCATCGGCCTCGTCATCGGCGGCAGCGTCACGGAGGGACGGCCGCTGCTCTACTACCGCGGGGGGTATGCGGGGCTGCGGGAGTGACGGTGCGAACCGTTGACAGGGTCCATATGCATGCGCCCCTTGAGCGTGTGTACGCCGCCGCGGCTAACGTCGAGCGCTGGCCCGCGATCCTGCCCCACTACCGCTGGGTGCGGCGTTTCGAGCGAAACCTGGTGGAGATGGCAGCCTGGCGCCCGTTCGGACCGCTCAGGTATCCGGTCTGGTGGGTCTCCGAGATGACGCTCGACCGGCCGGCTGGTGCCATCCACTACCGACACGTGCGGGGTATCACGCGAGGCATGAAAGTCACCTGGAGGTTGGTCGAGGCTAATGAAGGAGGCGTGGACGTGGAGATCGTGCACACGTGGGACGGTCCGGCGTGGCCGCTCATCGGCCGGCTCGCGGCGGATCTCGTGATCGGCCCCGTCTTCATTCATGGAGTCGCGTCGCGCACGCTCGCGGGGATCAAGCGCGCCGTGGAGGCGGTGGCATGATCGCGCGGGCGCCACGGCGCGTGGTGATCACCGGCGTCGGCGCGGTGACGCCGATCGGCACCGCCGCCGCCGGATTGTGGGCCGGGCTCGAGGCCCGCACGTCCGCGGTTCGCGAGATCACCCGGTTCGATCCCGCGCCCTTCCGCAGCCGCATCGCCGCCGAAATCCCCGACTTCCGTCCGCAGGATCACCTCGACGCGAAGCGCGCCCGCCGGCTCGACCGATTCTCGCAACTGGCCGTGACGTGCGCGCGGCTCGCCCTCACCGACGCCGAGTTGCAGCCGGAGCGCGAAGATCGCGACCGCATCGGCGCGATGATGGGCTCGGCGCTCGGCGGCGTCGCGTATGCGGAGGCCCAGGTCCCGAAGTACCTGGCGGAGGGCCCGCGCGGCCTGGACGCGGGGCTGGCCCTGGCCGTGTTCGCGGGTGCCGCCAGCTGCAACATCGCGATCGAGTGCGGATTCACGGGTCCCAACGCCACCAACGCGATGAGTTGCGCGTCGGGGACGATCGCCGTGGGGGAGGCGTTCCACGTGGTGCGCGACGGGCGGGCCGACGTGATGCTCGCCGGCGGCGCCGAGGCGCCGCTCGCGCCGCTGACCTTCGCGGCGTTCAGCAACATCCGCGCGATGAGCACGCGCAACGCCGATCCGGCACACGCCTCGCGGCCGTTCGACGTCGGGCGCGACGGATTCGTGATGGGCGAAGGCGCGGCGGTGCTCGTGCTCGAGGAGCGCACCCGCGCGCGCGCGCGCGGCGCGAAGATCTACGCCGAGGTCGTCGGCCACGCGTACACGAACGACGCGTACCACATGACGGCGCCGCGACCCGACGGGCGCCAGGCCGCGCGGGCGATGCAGCTCGCGCTCGCCGACGGCGACGTCACGCCGACGGAAGTCGGCTACATCAACGCGCACGGCTCGTCGACGCCGCTCAACGACTCGACGGAGACCACGGCGATCAAGCAGGTGTTCGGAGACCACGCCTACCGGCTGACGGTGAGCGGCACGAAGGCCTATTACGGTCACGCCCTCGGCGCGAGCGGCGCGATCGAGGCGGCGATCTGCGCGCTCGCGTTGGCCCGAGGCTGGCTCCCGCCGACGCTCAATCTGGAACATCCCGATCCCGCCTGCGATCTCGACTGTCTTCCGGGGGCCGGCCGGCCGGCGCGGCCCGCCGCCGTAGTCTCGAACTCGTTCGGGTTCGGCGGCATCAATGCCGCGCTGGTGTTGCGGCCGGACGCCGGCGACCCGTAGATTGCCCCCGCCATCACACCTCGGAGCACACTCGTGAACGTCAAGGTTATGCGGCCGCTCGTCGCCGAATTCGTCGGCACGGCGCTCTTCGTCTTTCTCGGCGTCTCCAGCATCGTGGTCAACGCCGCGTCCAACAACGCCGTCGGCGTCGTCGGCATCTCTCTCGCGCACGGCGTCGGCATGGCGATCATCGTCTCGATGACCATGTCGATCTCCGGCGGCCACATGAATCCCGCGGTGAGCGTCGCGCTCTGGCTGGCACAGAAGATCGACGGCCGCACGCTGGGTCAGTACGTCGCCGCGCAGCTGCTCGGCGGTGTGGTGGGCGCGCTGCTGGTGAAAGCCGTCCTTCCCGCGGTCGCGGGCCGGGTGGCGTCGCTCGGCACGCCGCAGCTGACGGGCGCGATGAGTTTCTGGCAAGGGATGGGTCTCGAAGCAGTGCTGACGTTCTTCCTGGTCTCCGCGGTGTTCGGTACCGCCGTCTCCACGCACGCGCCGAAGATCGGCGGCTTCGGCATCGGGCTCGCGATCACCGTGTGCGGCCTCGCTGCCGGACCCCTCACCGGCGCCGCGATGAATCCGGCGCGGGCGTTCGGTCCCGCGCTCGTCGCGTGGGAGTGGCACGGCCAGGCCGTCTACTGGTTGGGTCCGTTGATCGGCGCGACGGTGGCGGGAGCGCTGTGGAAATTCGTCCTGCTCCCGAAGGATGCGGCTGATTTGGGGTGATTACAGCTGTTCGGCGGCCGCCGGCGCGAAATACGTCAGAATGATATCCGCGCCGGCCCGCCGGATCGCCGTCAGGGACTCCCACATCGCCCGCGTCTCGTCCAGCATCCCCCGCTCCGCCGCTGCTTTGATCATCGCGTACTCGCCGCTCACCTGATAGGCGGCGAGCGGCGAGCCGAACTCCTCGCGCGCGCGCCGGATCAGATCGAGGCAGGGCCCCGCCGGCTTCACCATGACGATGTCCGCCCCTTCGTCCAAGTCCAGACGGATCTCTCGCATCGCTTCGTCACCGTTCGCCACCGCCATCTGATAACTCTGGCGGTCTCCGAACTGCGGCGTCGAGCCCGCGGCTTCGCGGAACGGACCGTAGAACGCCGACGCGAACTTCGCGGCGTAGGACATGATCGGCAGATGCGAGAATCCCGCCGCGTCGAGCGCCTTGCGAATCCCGGCGACGCGCCCATCCATCATGTCGCTCGGCGCCACGAGGTCCACGCCCGCCCGCGCCTGCGTCACCGCCACCTTTCCGAGCAGATACACCGACGAGTCGTTGTCCACCTCGCCGTCGCGGATGACGCCGCAATGGCCGTGATCGGTGTACTCGCACAGGCACACGTCGCCGATCACGAGCAGGTCCGGTACGGCGCGTTTCACGGCGCGGATCGCCTGCTGCACGATGCCCTGCTCGTCGTGCGCCTCGGAACCCGTTCCGTCTTTCGCCGCGGGGATTCCGAACAACACGATTCCGCCGAGACCGAGGCGCGCAGCGCGCTCCGCGTCCTTCACGAGCTCGTCGACGGAGAGCTGCGCGACGCCGGGCATCGCCGCGACGGGCCGGCGCACGCCATCGCCGTGCGTCACGAACAAGGGCCACACGAGCTGCGAGGGGACGAGGTGCGTCTCCTGCACCAGACGGCGCAGCGCCGGCGTGCGCCGCAAGCGCCGCATGCGGCGCGTCGGAAACGAAGCGGGGCTCATCGCGCGAGTAAGCTGGCCGCGCCTTCGGCCTCGAGCAAGCGTGCCACGGCTTCCCCGGCCTTCTGGGGCCGCGCGGCATCGATGTCGGCCGACGCGGTGAGTTGCACGGCGCCATCGGACGCCGTGACGCGACCGAAGAGTCGCCGCTCGTCGACCCAGGCCGCGACGGGGGCCTGACAGCCGCCGCCGAGTGCCGCGAGGAGCGCGCGCTCGGCCTGAACGGCACGCTCGCTCGCGGGGTCGCCGAGGGGCTTCAGTGTTTCGCGCGTCTTCCGGTCGTCGGCCCGAATCTCGAGACCCAGCGCGCCCTGCCCCGGCGCCGGCATCACTTCGAGCGGATCGATTGGCGTCGCGCGCTCCCCGAGCGACAGCCGTTCGAGGCCCGCGAGCGCGAGCAACGCGGCGTCGCACCCTTCGTGGGATTCGGCTTTCCGCACGCGCGTCGGCACGTTGCCACGCAGCGACACGAGTTCGAGATCGGGACGCAGGTAACGGACCTGCGTGACGCGCCGCAGGCTCGAGGTGCCGACTCGCGCGCCCGGCGGGAGAACGCTCAGCCGCGTGCCACCGACGAGCGCTTCGCGTGGGTCGTGGCGCGCCGGCACCGCGGCGAGCGCGAGTCCCGCCGGTAGCTGCGTCGGGAGATCCTTGAGCGAGTGCACCGCGACGTCGATTTGGTGTGCGAGCAGCGCGTCCTCGATCTCCTTGGTGAAGAAGCCCTTCCCTTCGAGTTCGTGGAGGGGACGGTCCATTTCGTGGTCGCCGCGGGTCTTGATGATCACGATCTCGGCGTTGACGCCGAGCGCGGCGAGACGCGCCCGCACCCACTCCGCCTGCCATTGCGCCAGCTGGCTGCCCCGGGTGCCGAGCTTCACGCGAGCCGCCGCACGAGCGCGTCGACCAGGCCGGTCACGGTGTGCGGCTCCGCCTCGATCACATCGGCGAGGCCAAGCTCGCGCGCCGTCCTGCCGGTCACGGGGCCGATCACGACGGCGGCAAACCGTCCCGAGGTCGCGGCGCGGCGGCCGACGAGGTCGACGAAGGCGCGCACGGTGGACGACGCCGTGAACGTGACCGCATCGAGCTCACCGCCGACCAACTCGGCGGCGAGCTCGGTCAGATCGGTATCGGCGCGCACGGTGCGATAGACCGGCACGACGTCGACGACGGCACCGTGCTCCCTGAGCCCGCTCGCGAGCGCGTCGCGCGCGTCTTCGGCGCTGGGAATGAGCACACGGCTCCCCGCCAGTCCGCCGCGTGCGCCGAGCGCTTCGGCCAGCGCTTCGCCCACGAACTCGTCCGGTACGAGCGCGGGCACGACGCCCCGCTGGGTAAGGGCCTCGCCGGTGGCGGTGCCGATGGCGGCGACGGGTGTGCTCGCGAAGGAGCGCGGACCGAGACCCCATGCGAGGAGGCGGTCGAAGACGATCTGGACGGCGTTCTGACTCGTGAAGACGACCCAGCGATAGGCGGACAGACCCGCAAGGGCGGCGCGCAACGGCCCGAGCTGCGGCAGGGGCTCGATGCGAATGACGGGAGCGACCACCACGGCGGCACCGTGCGCTTCGAGGGCCCGTGCGAGATCGGCTGCTTGCTCGCGTGCGCGCGTGATGACGATGCGGCGCCCTTCCAATGCGTGTGGCATGCGCCGTTGCAATCTCACCGCGGCCCCATTCATTATCAAGCAATGCTCCGGTCCCTGCGCGCCGCGCTGGCGCGCTTCTGCGTGCGTCGTGCTGCCGCCTGCCAGCGGCATGCGCCGCGGCGTGCCGTGGCCTGGCTGCGGCTCGGCTGCAACGTCACGCCCACGTTCGGCGAAGCGTACGTGGCGTTCGTACACCTGTCGCGCGCGCGCGAGGATCGCTGGGGGGCGGTCGAGGCGGCGCGCGAGGCCAGCGTGCGTTTCCCCGACAATCCCGACGCGTGGATGTTGCTCGGCGAGGCGTTGCTGATGGTGTTCCGGCAGTCGGAAGCGCTCGGTGCCTACGAGCAGGCCCTCGCGATCGAGGAGCGCGCCGACGCCGCGCTCGCGGCGGGGGATCTCTATCGGCGCTCCGGCCAGTACGCCGACGCGGCCGCGCGTTTCGCCCGCGCGTACGCGGCGGGCGGCGGCGCGGACGCGCTGTGGCGCAACGCGCAGGCACTGTTTCAGGCGGGAGACCACGGAGCGGCGGAGGAGGCGTTGAACCTGTGGGCGACGCAGGTCCCCGACGGCCACGCGCGCTTGCCCGAGGCCCGCGCGCAGCTACGGACTAAGGCTTGAGCGTGCGCCGGTAGAGGAGTCCCGCGTACCCCACCAGGATCACCGCCGTGATGACGTACGCGGCGACCATGTACGGCGTGTTCTCAGGCATGCGGCTCAGCCTGCTCGCGGACCAGCGACAGTCCGTAGCGTTGGATTACAAACCCCACCCACAGCACAGTGAAAACCAGAAAGGAAAACGCGAGCGTCTCGAGCATCTCGCCGGGCAGCGATGGCGCGCTCGGTTTGATGACGATGGGCTGGGGGTGGAGCGTGCGGAACATGACGACGCTCAGGTGAACGAATGGGACGAGACACATGCCGCAGATCCCGAGCACCGCCGCGTAGCGCGCCTTGAGACCCGGGTCCGTCACCGCCCCGCGCAGCAGGAGATACCCCACGTACATAAGGAAGAGAAGCAACGTGAGGGTGAGGCGAGCGTCCCAGGTCCACCACGTCCCCCAGATCGGCTTTCCCCAAATCGGACCCGTTGTCAGGACGAGGGTGCAGAACACCAACCCCACCTCGGCTGAGGCTTCGGCAAAACGATCGAGCCGAGGATCCTTCAGGAACAGAAAGAAGATCGACGCGACACCGACGAGGATCATCGCCCCTTCGGCCCAAATCGCCGCGGGGAGATGGAGATAGAAGATCTTCTGCGCCATGCCCTGGGTACGCTCCACGGGCGTGAAGGCGAGGGCGCGCACGTAGACACCGGCGAGCAACACGAGACCTACCGCGGTGATCCAACGTCCCGTCTTCAGCAATTTCATTCGTTCACCGTCGCCGGAAATAGGACGAACGCGAGCGTGACGAACACGATGTCGAAGGCCGCCAGCAACCTAAGCCAGCCCGTCGCCTCACTCAAGGGACGGCCGGCGAGGAGCGCCGCGGTCGCCAGCACCGCCCAGATGAGCGGCGGGATCATGAACGGCAGCAGCAGGACGGGCAGCAGGAGCTCCGCGAAACGCGTCCGCGCCGTCATCGCGCTGAACAGCGTCCCCACCGCCACGAAGCCGACGGTCGCCAACGCGAGCACCGCGACGAGCGGGCCGAGCACGTGGAGCAGGCGCACGTTGAAGAACAGCGCGAAGAGCGGCAGGCCGACCGCCTCGACCGTCGCGACGAACACGAGATTCGCAATCAGCTTGCCGAGGTAGATGCTCGAGCGGCTCACGGGCGCGAGCAGGAGTCCGTCGAGTGCCTGGTTCTCGAGCTCCAGCTGGAAGGCGCGGTTCAGCGCCAGCATGGCGGCGAACGTGAACGTGACCCACAGGATGCTGGGCGCGAGGTCGACGGCCGCGACGGCCGTCGGGTCGCGCCCGAAGTTGAAGACCATGAGGACGAGAACCGTGAATACGACGGCGGACAGGATCGCCGTGCGCGAGCGGAATTCGACCAGCAGGTCTTTGCGCGCGAGCAGCCAGGCGTGGCGCAACACGTCAGCCACCAGTCACCGCGCGGCGGTATGCCTCGGCGATCGCCGCGGCGCCGCGTCCCGCGCGAGGCGCGAGCTCCACGAACCGGCCGGCGCGCATGAACGCGACGTCGGTGGCGAGCTCGGTTCCTTCTTCGACGTTGTGCGTCACGAGCACGGTGACGCGGCCCCCCCCGTCGGCCGTCTGCTCGGCGAGCAGCCGCCGGAACTCTTCGGCGGCGGTGCGATCGAGCCCGGTGAAGGGCTCGTCGAGCAGCAGCACGCGCGGATCGTGGATCAGGGCGCGTGCGATGGCCACGCGCTGCACCAACCCGCGCGACAGGGCGCGCACCGGGCGCTCCGCGTGCCCGTTCAGGTCGAGGCGCGCCAGCAGCTCGGTCTCGCGCCGCGACTGCTCGGCCTTCGGCAGGTCGTAGAGCGAACCCCAGAACCGCAGGTTCTCGCGCACGGTCAGGTGCCCGTACAGCTGCGGCTGGTGACCGATCCACCCGACCGCGCCGCGCCCTCCCTCGATCTGGGCGCGGCCGGCGCGGGGCTGGATCAGCCCGGCGAGGACCTTGAGGAGCGTCGTCTTCCCCGCGCCGTTGGGACCAAAGACCGCGAGGGTTTGTCCGGCGTGGAGTGTGAAGGAGATGTCGTCGAGCGCCCGCACGGCACCGAACGCGTGCCGCAACCCCTCAGCCAGCAGCATCGATGGCGGCGCCGAGCTCGTTCAGATCGTACGGCTTGACCAGGTACCGGCTGTGCCCCAGGTCCAGAACGTTCATCAGGGGCTCCATGCTCACGTACGCGGTGGTGACCACGACGGGGAGGGCCGGTTGCGTTTCCCGGATGCGCTGCAGCAGCGCGATACCGTCGGTATCAGGGAGGCGCATGTCGAGGACCAGGACGTCGGGCTGGAACGCGGCGAGTTGGCGCATGGCCTCGGCGCCGTTGGGCGCGTACGCCATGGTGTAGCGACCTTCGAAGAAGCGCTGGTAGGAGTTCCGCAGCGCGGATTCGTCTTCGACGAACAAAACCTTGCGCGGCGTCGGGACGGCCATGATGTCCCAATATACGCCGCGCACGCGGTCAGGGAACGCCGGTCTCCAGCTCGAAAAGATCATCCAGCTTGGTGAGCACGAGCAGGAACCGCAGCTCTTCGTTGGCACCACGCAAGCACACCGTTTGACGGCGCTCCGCGGCCTTCCGCTGGATCAGCATCAGGGCACCGAGCCCAGCGCTGTCGACGCCACGCGTGCCCGACAGGTCGATCACGAGGCGGCCGGCGCCCTCTTCGAGGGCATCCAGCAACTCCCCCGCGGCGCGGCGAAATGCCGTGCGCGAGTCGAGATCGAGCCGCTCGGGAGCGGCAAGCGTTTTTTCCATCTGGCGCGTCGACATCACGGTGGTCTCCACAGGCATCGGTGACATAGGTTTCCTCGGGCCCCTGATATGCCACTCCGATGCCACCCCTGCTAACGTGCGTGGCTGCAATCGGTTGTCAAAACCGGGGTGACCGCGCTCACCCTGCGCGGTGCCGCAGAGCGAGCGGCGCAGCGCAACTTGCCAGACCACCCTCTTCCTTATATCTCACGGTCCATGGCTACCAGCGACCGCATCGAAACGCTCCTCGACGAGCAGCGCAGCTTCGCCCCGCCGCCCGCCTTCCAGGCCGCCGCCCACGTGCGGGACGAGACGCCGTACGAGCATGCGCGCCGGGACCGGGAGGGCTACTGGGCCGACTGGGCGAAGCAGCTCGAATGGATCCGGCCCTGGGACCGCGTCCTCGAGTGGAAGCCGCCGCACGCCAAGTGGTTCTTGGGCGGCAAGCTCAACGCCTCGGCCAACTGCCTCGACCGCCACGTGAAGGCCGGCCGCGGCAGCCGCCCGGCCCTCATCTGGGAAGGCGAGCCGGGCGAGACCCGCCGCCTCACTTACGCAGACCTCCTCGCCGAGGTTCAGAAGTTCGCGAACGTGTTGAAGGGCCTGGGCGTGAAAAAGGGCGATCGCGTCGCGATCTACCTGCCCATGGTGCCGGAAGTCGCGGTCGCGATGCTCGCCTGTGCCCGCATCGGCGCGGTGCACACGGTGGTGTTCGGGGGGTTCTCGGCGGAATCGCTGCGGGACCGGATCAACGACGCCGAAGCCAAGGTCCTGATCACCGCCGACGGCGGCTATCGCCGCGGATCGGTGGTCCCCCTCAAGCAGAACGCCGACGACGCGATCTCGGGCACGCCGAGCATCGCCCACGTCGTCGTGCTGAAGCGCACCGGGCAGAGCGTCCCGATGAAGGCGGGACGCGACCAGTGGTGGGCCGATGTGATGGCCAAGGCCAGCCCCTCGTGCCCGCCCGAAGCGATGGACGCGGAGGATCCCCTCTACATCCTGTACACGTCGGGCACGACCGGAAAGCCGAAAGGCATCCTGCATACGACGGGCGGCTACCTGACGCACGTCTACGCCACGACCAAGTGGGTGTTCGATCTCAAGGACGCCGACGTCTTCTGGTGCACGGCGGACGTGGGTTGGGTGACGGGTCATTCGTACGTCGTGTACGGACCCCTCGCGCTTGGCGTCACCGAGGTGATGTATGAGGGCGCCCCCGACCATCCCACGAAGGACCGGTTCTGGGCGATCTGCGCGAAGCACGGCGTGACCGTCTTCTACACGGCGCCGACGGCGATCCGCGCGTTCATGAAGTGGGGCGTCGAGCTTCCCGCCAAGCACGACCTCTCGAAGCTCCGCCTGCTCGGCACGGTCGGCGAGCCGATCAACCCTGAAGCGTGGATGTGGTACCAGGAGCACATCGGCGGCGGCCGCTGCCCCATCGTCGACACGTGGTGGCAGACCGAGACGGGTGGGATCATGATCACGCCTCTCCCCGGCGTCACGAAGACGCGTCCCGGTTCGGCGACGGTCCCGTTCCCGGGCATCGACGCGAAGTTGCTCGACGGCCAGGGCAAGGAAGTGAAGGTCGGCGGCGGCTACCTCGCCATCACGAGCCCGTGGCCGGGGATGCTGCGCACGATTTGGGGCGACGACGAGCGCTATCGCTCCGTGTACTGGAGCCGCTGGCCCGACACCTACTTCCCGGGCGATGGCGCCAAGCGCGGCGACGACGGCTACTACTGGATCCTGGGCCGCGTCGACGACGTCCTCAACGTCGCCGGGCATCGCATCGGCACCATGGAGGTGGAGAGCGCACTGGTCGATCATCCCGCCGTCGCCGAAGCGGCGGTGGTGGGCAAGGCGCACGAGCTGAAGGGTCAGGCGCTCGCGGCGTTCGTCACGCTCAAGGAAGGCCGCCAGGCAACGGACGCGCTGCGCGAGGAGCTGAAGCAGCACGTGGCGAAGAAGATCGGCGCGCTCGCGAAGCCCGACGACATCCTGTTCTCAGCCGACCTGCCCAAGACGCGCAGCGGCAAAATCATGCGCCGCTTGCTCAAGGACATCGCCGAGGGGAGAACGCTGGGGGATACGACGACCCTCGCCGATCCGGCGGTCGTCGCGCGACTCAAGGATCAGTACGAGGCGCAGGAATCCTAGAAGGCGGTGCGTGGGGCGTGGGGCGTGGGGCGTAGTGCGTGGAGCGACACGATCCAGATCGCGAACATGATGACCGCGGACGCCACACACCACCGACAGATAGCGTGGATGACGAACAGCTCGAGATAGGTGAGCCAGCCGCTGAAGAGAACGCCGCCTGTCGCGAGGGCGGCGATGAGGAGCGTCGGGCCGCGCCGCGAGTGCCACGCCGGTTGCAGGCCGACGAGTGTGACCGCGAGGATCGCGGTGTATCCCGCCACGCCGTAGAACGCGACCGGGATCCCCAACAGGACCGCCCAGCGGCTCGTCTGGACGGTGTCGCACCCACCCGTCCCGCACTTCAGGGCGCCGCCGATCCCAAGCGCGTGCAATGCCAGGTACAGCGCCACGAACCAGCCGACCAGCGCGAGGACCGCGATGGTCTGGCGGTGCCGCATTATTTCCGGCGGGCCGGCAAGCTGTCCACCAAGCGCTTGAAGTCATCCGACGTTGGCAGGCGGGAGCTGCGCAGCTCCGTCCCATTCACGAAGAACGTCGGTGTGCCGTTCACGTTGCGCTGCAGCCCTTCCTGAACGCTGAACTCGATGCGCGATGCGAAGCGGCCACTGGCCATGCAGGCGTCGTAGCGGGCGACGTCCGCCCCCGCGGCCTTCGCGAGATCGCGGAACAAGCCCGTGGGGTTCTTCCCGGTCAGCGCCCAGCTGTGGTTATAGAAGAGCTGATCCTGCATCTCCAAGAACTTCCCTTGTTCGCCCGCGCACTGGGCCGCGTGCGCCGCGTAGCGTGAGTACTTGTGAATCGAAAGCGGAAAGTCGCGAAACCGCCACCGCACTCGTCCCGTCGCGATGAGCTGCTCCTTGATCGTCGGCATCTGGACGACCGCGAAGCTCGCGCAGATAGGGCATTCAAAGTCCACGTACTCGACGATCTCGACGCGCGCGCTGTCGCTCCCGAACGTGTTGCCGCGGAAACCGTCGTCCACGACCGTGGCCGGGGCCTGAGTGGCGGCGCGGGGGGCAGGGGGATTGGATCGCAGCAGGTACACGAGCATCGCGCCGAGGGCCAGCGTCAGCACCCCCAGCATCAGGTAGAACCGATTCATTCCGGCGAGATCCTCCTCCAAGGTTCGTCGTCGTCGGGCTCGTCGAACGTCGAATCGTCGAGCCGCTGCTGCGCCTCGTCTACGATGCGCCGGCTTTCGGACACTTCCGGCGTGTCGTAGGTGCTGCGGACTTCGTAATGGAACAGCTCACTGCGCGCGTTCCCCAGCAGTTTCTGAAGCTCCGGCGCCGCGTGCAGCAGCCGCCCACCGCCCTGCCGGTCCAGCTCCTGAATCCGCTCGGCCAGGACTCTGAGCAGCGCCACCAGGCGCTGCGCGCGCTCCGGACCGTAGACTTCTTCGCTCATCGGGACCTCCCGGGGGTGCATCGGGAACCCACGCCCCCCGCCGTGGCATTATACCACACAACCCATTATCTTGCGGCGCCGTCACACCAAACGCCCTTCAGCCCGAGAGGAGCACCGCCCGAATGGCCAAGAAACGTAGCGAGCCACGGAAGATGACAACCCCCACGACATTCGAACAGGCGCGCGACGAGCTGTTCTCACACATCCTTCGCTGCGGCGTGCTCGAAGCGAATCCCGAACATCAAAAAGAGTGGTTCGACGATACCATGGGGTACCTCGCCGACCGCTTCGAAGATCTGAGCGACGCCGAGTTGGGCGAGCTGCGCGTGCTGGGCGAGCGGTACTGCCGCCCCGTCGTGGCCCGGACCGCTCCCGTCGGCGCAGACGCTTAAGACTGAAACCAGCGGCTGCGCCATCCCGCGGCGATTCGCGCGCCGCCGGCCAGCCCCAATTCCGCGTACCACCCGCCGCGCCGGCCCGGCGCGGCTTCGAGTCCCAGTAACAAGGCCAGATACCCGCGCCCCGGCGTCCCGCGGCGCCCGGCGATCGCGACACCGATCCCTCCGTAGACCCCGGTCCCCCGTCGCGCTGCCGGCGTGACCAGAAACTGCGCCGTCAACTGCGCGCGCGCCGCCATCTGCTTGTCCTCGCGCCCCGCGTCGAAGGCGAGCGCGATGCGGCTCTGTCCGCCCGGCCGATAGCCGGCGCCGACTTCCACGGCGGCCAGTGTGTGGCGGGCAACGGTGAGCGCGGCGCCCGCGCCGGCCTCGACCGCGGTGAGGCGCTGAGCCGAGAGTGGCGCGCCCCCCCCGAGCGTGACGAGCGCCAGGCCGACCAGCGACCCTCTATGCAACGGTGACGTCGTAGCTGATGCTGATGTCTGGCGCGAGCGACGCCACGACCGAGCAATACTTCTCGAGCGACAGGTCGATGGCCCGGCGCACCTTCGCTTCGTCCGCGCCCTCGCCCCGGACGGTGAAGTGAAACGCGATCGCCGTGTAGCGCCGCGGTTCCGTCTCGCGCCGCGTCCCGAGCATCGCGACCTCGAGCGCCTCGAGCGTGACGCGCTGTTTCTTCAGGATGATGACGACGTCGGCGGCGGAGCACGTCGCCGCGGCGGTGAGCAAGAGCTCCACCGGGGAGGTCGCCGCGCGCGAGTTGCCGTCCACCAGCACGGGCGGGCGGCCGGCGGGGCCGCCTTCGAATTGCAACTCTTCCTTCCAGCGAATCGAAACCGCTGCCGTCGGTGCCGCCACGCTCAGTTCCCCCGCCGCGTCGTGAGGCCGACGTAGATGCGGTGGCGCCGCATCGTGTCCATCCCGTGGTACTCGAGCAGCCAGTTGAACGTCGACCGGTAGTGCAGCTCGAAACCGAACACGAGGTTCAGCCACACGTCGGGACACTGCGGATCGGTGCCACAGGCTTCGTGACCGGCGAGCGAGAGCCCGGTGCCGATGTACGGCGTCGCGACTTCCTCGTCATCGGTGAAGCGCCACAGCGCTTCCATGCTGGCGACGTAGGTGTTCTCACCGTTGAAGACGCCGATCTCGCCCGACGGGCGGAGGCGCACGCGGTTCGAGAACAGATTGCCCATATCGATCGTGGTGCCGAACACGAGCTGTCCGTCGCCCTTCAAGTCGATCCCCGTGCGCACGCCGAATCCGAACATCCCGATCCGCGTGCCGCCGCCCGACCCGCCGCTCTTGGGCGGGGAAAACTGCTGGGCCGCCAGCGACCCCGCCGTGACGGCTCCGAGGAATATGGTTGTCAGGAAGCGCATCCCGTGTCTCCCGTTAGCGGTGCGCCGCGACCCGCGCGGCGGCCCGTCCGTAATCCCAGGTGGCGTACACCGCGATGGCGGCGGTGGCCCACGCGAGCGGCCGCACCAGCGTCGAACCCGCGGTGTAGGCCACGAGCGTCAAGATCTGCGCGACCGTCACGGCCTTGCCGCCCGCCCGCGCGGGCAGGGCCACCGGACGGCGCAGCAACCAGGTGCCGAAGAATCCGAGCACCGCCAGAACGTCGCGCAGCAACACGCCGACCAGCTCGTACCACGTCAGGGCGCCGCGGCTGGCGATCGTGAGGAAGGCGACGGCCGCGAAGACCTTGTCGGCGATCGGGTCGAGCACCGCGCCCGCCCGGGACGCGCCGATTCGGCGCGCCAACATCCCGTCCACGAAGTCCGATGCCGCCGCGACCGCCACGATGGTGAATTGCCACGCGGGCCGGTGCGCCAACGGAAACAGCGCGGCGAGCGGAAGCCGAAGCGCCGTCACGACATCCGCCCAGGTCCCCCACGGTTTCACTTGCCCGCACCTCCCCGGAACCGTACTTTCCGCCGGTGGACCTGAAGCTGCTGAAGCAGGCTGCCATCTTCCAAGACCTCGACGAGGGCGAGCTCGCCCGCGTGGCCGAGGTGTGCCGCGAGCAGAAGTTTACGGTCGGTCAGTACGTCTTCAAGGAGGGAGAGCCCGGGAACCGCCTTTTCCTCATCTCCGAAGGCGAAGTCCGGATCTCCCGCACCATCCCGGGCTCAGGCGAGGAGGCGCTCGCCGTCCTGAAGCCGGGAGCCTGCTTCGGCGAAATGTCGATCTTCGATCGCTCCGAACGCTCGACCGACGCCATCGCCAACATCTCCTGCACCCTGATTACGATTTCCCGTTCCGACTTCGAGCTGCTGCTCGACTTCAACCGCGACGTCGCGTACAAGGTCCTCTGGTCGGTCGTGCGGCTGCTCTCCGCCCGGCTCCGGGTGACGAACGACAACCTGCGGTCGTTCCTCGCCATGTCCATGTTCTAGGTGGTAACTGCCGTCATCCCGTGCGGCGGCCTCGGGACGCGCATGGCCTCCGTCGCCGGAACCCTTCCTAAAGAGTTGCTCCCCGTAGCCGGCAAACCGGTGCTTCAGTGGACGTTGGACGAGGCCGCCGCCGCGGGCATCGAACGCGCCGTCATCGTCACCAGACCCGGCAAACCCCAGATCGCGGAGTTTCTTTCCAACCTTCCAACGGTCCAGCTCTCCATCAGTCTCGTCGTCCAACCAGAGCCCCGCGGGCTCGGTGATGCACTCACCTGCGCGCGCCCCCTGCTCGGCGAGAACGACGTCGCCGTCCTGCTGCCCGACAACCTGTTTGCGCGCCCCGGCCCGATGGCCTCGGTGCTCGAGGCGTACCGGCGCACCGGCGAGTCGTCGGTGTTGCTCGCCGAAGTGCCCGCCGCTCGCACGCCCGTGCGCGGGGCGACGGGCCGCGCGTCGTGCCGCCGCCGCCGCGACGGATTGTGGGACGTGGTGGCCGTCGCCGAGAAAGCCCCGGCCGAACCCTCCACGCTTACCCCCATCGGACGCTGGGTGTTCGCGCCGTCCGTCTTCGAGCGTTTCGAGCGGCTCCGTGCCCGTCTCCCGGCAGGGTCAGAGCTGGATGATGTGCCGGTGCTGCAGGAGCTGGCGGTCGAAGGCCGCCTCATCGGTGTACCACTCGCCGGCGTGTTCTACGACGTGGGCCAACCCGCCGGATATCGGGACGCCCTGGCTGCGTTCACCTAGAGGGTTTTACACTTGAAGCCACCCATGCGCTACGACCGCCTCGCAGTCTTCGCCGTCACGGGTCTCGCGCTCGCCGCGGCGTGCGGCGACAACGGCCCGAGTGGCACTCCGCGCGTCGTCATCGCTCCGATCCTCGATTCGCTGTTCGTCGGCGACACGATCACGACGCGCGTCGCCCGCTACTTCGACGCGAATGGCGACTCGCAAGCGACCGGTCCGGTCCGCTGGTTCAGCGCCGATCAGGGGGTATTCACGGTCGACAGCGTGACCGGCGCGATCGCCGGAGTCGGCCGCGGTGCCGCCGTCCTGTCGGCGCGCGCGAACGGCGTGACCGGGACGTCGCTGCTGGTCGTGTCGCGCGCCCTCGATCTCTCGCTGCTGCTCGATACCGTCTACTTGATGGCCGGAGATACCTTCACGGTCCCCGTCTCGGTCCGCCGGAAAGGTGGGAGTCCCCCGCCGGTCTGGTTCACTCCGGTAAACAGCGGCGTGGTCACGGTCGACTCGGCGACGGGCCGGATCACCGCGATCGGCACCGGGGGTCCGATCCCCTTCACCGCGCATGCCGACACGGTCAGCGCGGGAGGCGCGGTGGAGGTCGTGGCGCTGACGGACACCGCCGGCGGCAAGGGCTCGTTCTCGGTGCTCGGCACGGTGATCCGCCGTGCGCGCGCCGGGGCGCGCGCCGTCACGTACCGGCGCCTGGGTGACACGGCGACGTTCCGGGTGTCGCTGCCGGTGGTCGTCGCCGGCGTGGCGATCGAGAACATCGTGATCACACTGCGTGATTCGGTCGCGGCGGCGGGCACGGCCTCGATCGACTCGATCTCCGTCAACGAAGCGTTCGCTACGAATGCAGACCCCGTGTGCCGGCCGCCCCGGTCGTGGGCCATCTGGTCGGTGTTGAGCAGCCCCCCGCTGCGTGGTCTGTCGCGACAGGGTGGCACGATCACGATCACACAGGTGACGCCGATCGCGCACGGTCTCGCCGCCAGCGGACGGTTCAGTTTCAGCGGTCAGCGCACCGATTTGTACGACGATCCGCTTGGCCGGCTGCCGATCCGCGGCACGTTCGTGACACCCGTCATAGCAGACAACCGGCCCTGCTTCTGAAGTTCGAAACCGTATTCGCCGACCTGGGCGGTGTGTCGCCGGAGCGTCTCGCCGACCCACAGAGTCTGTCCGGTCTGCTGCTCGCGGCCGCGAACGCCGCGGGGCTCAATCCCGTCACACCACCGGCGGTCACGGCGGGTCCCATGGGCGTTGGCGTGGCCCTGATCTGCCACGGGGGTCACATCACCCTGCATGCAGCCCCAGGCGAGGGGCTGTGCTTCGTGGACGTCGCGGGGCTCAGCGGTACCTACCCGCAACGGGGCTTGGACGTGATCATCAAGCGGCTGGGCGCGCGCGAAGTGCGGACCGACGCGCGCCGCCGCGGCCCCGTCATCGGAACCCTGGACTAGGGAGCGCACATGAACGCATTGGCGCCGTACGCCGCGTTTTTCATGCGGCTGGCAGTGGGGGGAGTGTTCTTGAGCCGCGGCCTCGATCGAATTCAGGGCGGCATCCCGCACCTGTCGTTCGGGACGATCTGGGTCCTGTTCGTGATCGCGATCGAAACGGTCGGAGCGGTGAGCGTGCTCCTAGGCATCCTGACGCGCTTCTGGGCCACCGCGATGGCGGTGTTCATGGCGGTGACGATCCTGGCCAGCAAGCTGCCCAATCACGCCAACTTCGAGCTGGAGGCCCTGTTGCTCGCCGGCGCCGTCACGCTGATGGCGCTGGGCGACGGGCCCCTCTCGATCGGCATCCGCTTCAAGAAGGCGAGTTAGTGCAGGATTCTTAAGACTCCCGCGTCCGCGCCGGCCCGGAGAAACGTCTCCGGGTCGGTGGCGGGAATGGCGAGCCCCGTCTGTTTGCGCCACCGCTTGGCGCTCGCCTCCATGTACTGCTCCAGCGATCCCCCAGCCCACTCGGCGGCGTCGTCTTTCATCTGCCGCACGATCTCTTCCCAGGTGCCCACGTAGGTCACGCCCGACGCGATGCTCACGCGGTGTACCTCACCGGCAGCACCGGTCCCGCGCGTGCGCATCCCCTGCAACTCGGTGAGCAGCGTGCCGAACAGCTCCAGCTGCCGGGGATCGCGAATCTGGCCGTCGGGGCCCATCGCTTCGATCTCCGCGAGCATGAGGTCGTCAGGCTGCGCGTCGCCCGCGAGGTCGTCCAGGCGATCGTGCCAGGGCACCAGCTCCGGATCGTCCTCGGGGAGGCGATAGACGCTCTTCTTGAGCTCGATCAGCCGCCAGATCGCGAGGGCGTCGTAATGCTCCTCGGGATCGGTGCGCTCGAGGTGGAACAGGGTGGCTTCATACTCGCCGCGGTCGTACAGCAGGTTGGCGAGGTAGATGCGCGCTTCGCCAAGGCTCGGGTCGAGCTCGAGCGCGCGCCGCAGCCAGTGCAGGCTCCCGCCTTCGTCGGCCAGACGATGCGCGGCGTATCCCGCGCAGGCCGCCGCTTCAGCCGAATCGGGGTGCGCCGTGAGGGCCACTTCGAAGAATCGGCGCGCCTGATCGAGGACGCCCTCGCGGAAGAGCGCCCGCCCGATCTGCAACATCAGGTCGTGGTCGCCTTCGAAGCCCAGGGCGAGGATGTGATCGAAGCAGGCGACGGCGCCGCCGCGCTCGCCGAACTTGAGGAGCACTTCGCCGAGACCGGCGAGCGCGTCCTCATGGTCGCCGTCGAGGCCGCGCGCCTCTTCGAACGCCCGCCGTGCCCACGCAAACTCCTCGCGCGCGAGCCGCGCGTACCCCATCCCCACATACAACTCCACGGCATGGGGATAGAGCTTGAGCCCGTCGCGCAGGGTCTCTATGGCGTCGTCGTATTGTCCTTCGTTGTAGAGCTGATGTGCACGTTCGTCGTATTCGTCGGAGCTGAGGAACGGATCCGACATCGAACGGGACCCTCCGGGAAGGTTGTGCTATGATACGAAACACCGGCCGGTTACACAAGCGACCGGCGGCCGCTATCTTGACCGACCGATGACCTCCGCGATCGCTCCGCTGACCGACGGCTCGGTCACCTCGCCGGCGGGGTTCACCGCCGCCGCGGCGCACGCCGGCCTGAAGGCGGACGGCGCGCTCGATGTCGCCCTCATCGTCAGCACCACGAGCTGCGCGACCGCGGGCGTCTTCACGCGAAACGCGGTCCGCGCGGCGCCCGTGATCTACGACGCCGACCTGCTCGGCGAACGGCCTGGTCGCGTACGCGCCGTCGCCATGAATGCCAGGGTGGCGAACGCGTGCACCGGCACCGACGGCCTCGAGGCGGCCCGCGCGATGGCCCGCGCCGCCGAGGAGGCGGCCGGAGTGCCGCCACGCACCGCGCTCGTCCTCTCGACCGGCGTCATCGGTGTGCCGCTCCCCGTCGAGAAGGTGGCCGCGGGCCTCAAGGCCGCCGGCGCGCGGCTCTCCGCCGATGGCGGCATCGATGCCGCGCGCGCCATCATGACGACCGACACCCGGCCCAAGCACTGCGCCGTCCGGCTCGAGACGCCCGCCGGGGCGATCACCATCGGCGGGATCGCCAAGGGCGCGGGGATGATCCATCCTGACATGGCCACGCTGCTGGGCGTGCTCACCACCGACGCCGTCTCCGAGCCCAGCGTGCTCGGCCCGTTCCTGAAGCGCGTCGCCGACCGCACCTTCAACGCGATCTCCGTGGACGGCGACACGAGCACGAACGACACCGTGCTCTTGCTCGCCAATGGCGTCTCCGGGATCGACCCGTCGCGCGACGGCGCGACGTGGAAGCTGTTCGAGGAGGCGGTGACGGAAGTCGCGCGCACCCTGGCTCTGGCGGTGGTGCAGGACGGCGAGGGCGCCACGAAGCTGCTCGAGATTCACGTCGTGGGGGCGCAGACCGAAGCGTTCGCCCGCGAGGTGGGGCGGGCGATCGCGCGCTCCACCCTCGTGAAGACGGCGATCTACGGCGCGGACCCCAATTGGGGTCGCGTGCTCGCGGCCGCCGGTGCCGCGGGCGTCCCGATCACCCCCGAGCGCCTCGGCCTCCAGGCGGCCACCAACGGTGACTGGCTCATCCTGGCGACCGCGGGGGCGACCGCGCATCCCGATCCGGCCCGCGCCCGCGCCATTTTCCAGCAGAAAACCATTCGCCTCCGCCTCGACCTGGGTGTCGGTCGAGCGGAGGCGGTGGTATGGACCTGCGATTTGACGCCGGACTACGTCCGGATCAACTCCGACTACACATCCTGAAAAGAACTAGGCGCCTAGGGTTTCGTCGTCGTGTCACGCGGCGCCGCGGCGGCCGGCTTGGCCTTGGCGGTGCTGCGGCGCGCGGTATGCCGCGTGCGGTGAGCCTTGGCCTTGGTCGTGTCGGGACGCTGGGCCGCCGTGGTGTGGGCCGGCTGTTGGGCGGGCTGCTGAGCGAGCGCAGGCGTGGCGGCGAGCACCAACGCGAGCAGGGTCTGGCGAATCATGATGCGACCTCCGGTTGGGGAACGTTCCTACGAGGATCGCCCCTACGACCCCCGCCCCGGCCGCCGCGTCACAGTTCGTGGATGCGGTGGCGTCGCCACCGGAACGTTGGGCAACATCGCCCGCACACGCGCCAAGGCCTCGACCGGCGTGCGGCCCCCCTCCCGCTGCAGCTCGTGCGACGCCGCGACGGCCACATCGAGCAGGCGCGTGCCGTGCAGTCCCTGTTGCTGCGCGGCCCGGAGCAGCTCGGCCGCGGAGTCGGCTGGGAACCCATGGGCGACGAGGTCGGCCGCGGCGTGCAGGACGGGCCCCGGAGGCTCCCCAGGGAGCAGTCGCTCGATGAGGCGGGGATCGAGGCCGCGCGCCAGGGCCGCCGCTACGGCGGCGACGTCGCCGTCGAGCGATGCGCGCGCGGGGGTGGCGCGCGACACGATCGCGCGCGCGTCGCGCAGCTGCACCAGGCCGTGGCGCACGCCGTTCACCAGGCGCGGGACGGGGATCCCCTTGGCGCCGCCTTCGAGCGCCTTCTGCACCAGCGGTTCCGTTGGGAGACTCTCCGCCACGGCCTGCTCGATGAGGGAGTCGAGTCCCGGCAGCGCGGCCGTGGGTACGCGGCCTTCGAGCCGCGCATGCGGACTCTGGAGCAGCAAGAGCAGGAGGAGCGTCACGGCCGGACGATCAACAGGGCGTTCTGCTGCCCTGCTCCGAAACCGTCATCGACGTAGCGGCCCGCCAACGGGTCCGCCACCCACCGCTCGCCATCGACCACGAACATGTACTCGTGCTGGCCTGCGGGGAGCACGACCGCCCCGTGCCAGATGCCGTCGTTGTCTTCATCGCGTAGCGCCAATGCGCCGCGCTGCCAGTCATTGAACGAGCCGACGACTTCGACGGACCGCGCGCCCGGGAAGTGGCCGACGAACTGGGCGACGCCCTCCTCGGCTCCCGGGGTCGCCGACTCCCTCAACGGCAGGAAGACGACGGCCGCGACCGCGGCCGCCACCGCGAGCGTCCACACCGGGCGCAGACGGAAGGTCACGGGCCGCAGCAACCAGTTGGGAGGCCGGGGCGCGGGAGCCTCGCGCCGGATCTCCGCCATCACGCGGTCGGCGACGCTCGTCGCCGGCGGTTCGCGCAGCAGCGCCGCCGCGGCCGTCAGGCGTGCATAGGCTTCGCGCAGCTCGGCGGGCAGCGCGGCCGGATCGCGCTCGCCGTCGAGCGCCTCCTGCAACCGCGGATCGATCACGGTCATACGAGCTCCTTCAGCGCCAAGAGCAGTGCTTCGCGGGCGCGGTGGACGCGCATCTTCAGCGTCGGAATCCGGGCGCCCGTCACGTCGGCCATCTCCTCGTAGCTCAGCCCCTCCACGTGTTTCAGTACGAATGCCTCGCGCTTCTCCGGCTGCAACGCCGCCAGGGCGCGCTCGACCAGGGCCACCTGCTCACTTCGTTCGAGCACGGCCCACGTGTCGACGGGATCGGCGAGCGGCGGCGCGTCGTCCAACGCGATGTCGCTCATGTGGCGCCGCCCGATGTGGCTCCGGCAGCGGTTCCCGGTGATACGGTACAGCCAGCTCTTCAGGTGCTCCGGATCGCGACATTGCGCGAGGTGCCGGTAGGCGCGCACGAGACTCTCCGCCACGGCGTCCGCCGCGGCATCAGCACTCCCCAGCATGCGCGCGGCAAACCGCAGCAGACCCGGCTCGTACCGCCGGATGATGATCCCAAACGCCTCCGCGTCGCCGTCCAGGACTTGGGCGACCACCGAAGAATCCGATGGAGCGTCGCTCACTACGAGGGGGGACCCCCGTGGAGCGGGTTTGGTCACGGTGGGGGGGTGCGGCTGGCGAGAACTTCGCGGGCGGCGCCGAGGAATGTGGACGCCTTGACGCCGGCGCCGTCGACGCCGCCGGCGAACGCTTCGAGCACCGCTTCGGCGCGGCGACGGTACGACGCATCGCCGGTCGCCTCGGCGAGGCGGAGCAGGACGCGGGCGGTCCAGGCGTTCGCGCCCGGCAGGATGTCGTCAAAGACCTGCTTGGTGCGGTCGGACAGCGCCGGCGCGGTGGGGTCGACCGCTGCGGCGTCGAAGTACCCGCCGAGCGGGTCGGCGTAGGTCGACTCGAGCACCGCGGCGAGGTCACGCGCGATCGCGAGGTAGCGCGCGTCCCCGCCGACCTGATAGGCGGCGACGCACGCGCCCGCCACCTGCACCTGATCCTGGAGCAGGCCGCCGCCACCCACCTGCGCCGATCCGGTGACGGCGTGACGCACGCCCCAGCCGCGGGCGTACATGCGCTGCAGCAGACCATCGAGCGCGCCGCGTGCCCGCCGTTCCGCCGGGGCTTCGCCCAGCGTCGCGGCCGCGAGGATGACGGCTTCGATGACGTAGGCTTCCTGATCCGCGAAGATGGCGCGATCGCCGGGATCGGCGACCTCGCGCGCGAGGCTCCGGGCGAGGGCGCGGCCGGCGTCGCGGTAACGCGCTTCACCGGTGACGACCCACCCTTTGGCCAGGCCGCGGAGTAACGCCGCGCGCACCAGACGCGGTGGATCCTCAGGCGCTCCTGTCGGGGGACCGCTGGCGACGGCCGCCGAATCGATCAGCAGATCGAGCGCGCGCCGGGCAACGACCAACGAGAGCGAATCGTTGGAGCGCGCGAATTCGGAAATGAGCAGCGAGGCCGCCTCGGCGTGCATCACGCTCCCTACGGCGGTGCGGGTGCGCACGGCGAGATCGAGCGCGTTGCGCGCCGTGACGACTTCGGGGTTGATGCGGTCCGCCTTGAGGACGCCGCGCCCCACGCCGGTCCCCGCGAACGCCAGCTGCCGCACCAGCGCGGCGTGCTGCACGATGAACGCGCGGCGATCGCGGTAGCTCTTCGCGACTTCGGGGAGAATCTGCTTCAGCCCGCGCCCCGTGATCGGGTCGTCCGCCGGGAAGTACGTGCCGCCGAAGAATGCGGCGCCGTCGGGGGTGAGGAATACGGTGAGGGGCCAGCCGCGCAGCCCGGCCATCGTCGCGACGGAGGCCTGGTAGCGCTGCGCCACGTCGGGACGCTCGTCGCGGTCGACGCGCACCGGAACGAACAGGGCGTTGATCAATGCGCCGATCTCGGGATCGGTGTAGATCGCGCGGTCGGTCTCGGCGCACCAGCGGCACGCCTCGCCGCCGACGTACAGCAGCACCGGGCGGTCCAGCTTCGCGGCGAGGGCAAACGCGTCGCGCCCCCACGGTTGCCAATTCACCGGCTGGCGCGCGGCGCGGGCGAGGTAACTCGTCGCGGAGTGGGCCATCCGGTTCGTGAACGGCCCGCGCTCGGTGATGCAGGCGGACGCGCCGACGAGGAGCAAGGGGAGAAGCAGGGGGGTGCGCATCGGATTCGCGCGAGAAGATACCCTGCTGACGGCCATGCGTTCTCCGGCACCCCCGTTTCTGCCGCTATATTGCCCGCCATGAGTGATGTAACGATCACCCCCAAGCCGAACGGGCCACTCGTCGTGCAAGGGCCCGTCCGGGTCGTGACTCCCGACGGGCGGGAGTTGCCGGTCCCCCCGCGCAAGGACGGCCGACCGGCGGAAGTCGTTGTCCTATGCCGATGTGGCGGGTCTGCCACAAAGCCGTTCTGTGACGGAACGCACAAGAGAAACGGCTTCACGGACGCCCCGATACCCCCTTCCTGAGAGCAGAGCGTATTATGTTGTCTGGCGCTGCTGGACTCCCCGTGCCCCCGAACCTGAGGAGCGACCGACAATGGCTAAGGGAAAGACCCCGATGGCCGCGGATGAAGGCTATTGCGTGAAGTGCAAGGCGAAGCGGAAGATCTCGAACGGCCAGCAGGTGAAGATGGCCAATGGCCGCCCCGCGCTGAAGGGCGTGTGTCCTGTCTGCGGGACGGGGATGTTCAAGATTCTCTCACCGCCCAAGTAACCACCCATCCGCCCATAACTCGCGCCCCCGGCGAAGCCGTCGCCGGGGGCGCGATTCATTTCATGACCGCCACCCGGCGGCTGCCGTTCCCCTGAAACGCGTAGCGAATCGTGTAGCACGCCGCTCCGACGTCGCGGCAGTAGTAGGCGACGATCTCGAGCTTGGCGTAGCGCCCGTCGCTGGTACGCACGGCATACACGTGGCCCTTCGACGTGAGCAGGTGCGACAGCATGCTGTAGGCGTACCACTTCCCCACGCCCGGGTTCACGGTGTCGCGCCCGAACTCCGTCGCCGCGTAGCCGTCCACCGGCACCTGGGCAACCGAGTCGAACGGCACGGCGCCGAGGTCGGCGATGCCGGCGGCCGGCGCGGCGATGAGGTGATGCCGGCGGAACGCGATGTCCCAGGAACCCGAATCGACCACCGCGTTCCGCGTGAAATCGAAACGCCGCCACCCTTCGCCTGCCGACGCGTCGAGCGTGTAGGTGCTCGGCCCGACGAGCGAGTCACGCACCGCTGCCCCCCCCGGTGCCGGGACGGTCAGCGCGTAGGGCGGGAACTCCGGCGTCGTGAAGGAGCCGATGACGAGGGAGGCGACCAGCAGCAGGAAGGCGCCCGCGAGCACGAGCACCAGAATCGGCGGGCGACTCAAGCCTCCGCCATGAAGGGATAGGTGGGATCCCGGGGCGGGACGAAGTTCTCCTTCACGGTGCGGGCGCTGGTCCAGCGCACGAGGTTCAGCAAGCTCCCCGCTTTGTCGTTGGTGCCGCTGGCGCGCGCGCCGCCGAACGGTTGCTGCCCCACCACCGCACCGGTCGGCTTGTCGTTCACGTAGAAGTTCCCCGCGGCGTAGCGCAGCGCGGCCTGCGCTTCGGTCACCGCGCGCCGGTCCTGCGCGAAGACGGCGCCCGTCAGGGCGTAGGGTGACGTGCGATCCACCAGGGCGAGCGTCTCCGCCCACTGCCGCTCGGGATAGACGTATAACGTCAGCACCGGCCCGAAGATCTCCTCGCACATCGTGCGGTAGGCGGGGTCTTCGACCTGAATGAGCGTCGGCTGCACGAAGTAGCCGTCCGCGTCGTCGCAGCCGCCCCCGAAGAGCACCTTGGCTTTGGCGTCGCTCTTCGCGCCGTCGATGTACTCCTTGATCTTGGTGAACGCCTTCCGGTCGATCACGGCACCCATGAAGTTCGTGAAGTCGGCGGGATCGCCAACCTTGATGGCCGCCATCATCGCGAGCACGCGCTCTTTGACCTTAGGCCAGATCGTGTCGGGGATATAGGCGCGGGACGCCGCGCTGCACTTCTGTCCCTGGTACTCGTAGGCGCCGCGGACGATGGCGGTCGCCAGAGCGTCCACGTCGGCGCTGGCGTGGGCCAGGATGAAGTCCTTGCCGCCCGTTTCCCCGACGAGGCGGGGGTAGTCGGCGTAGCCGCCGAGATTCGTCGCGACCTGCTTCCAGAGCGACTGAAAGACTTCGGTCGACCCCGTGAAGTGGATGCCGCCGAGGTGCCGATCGGCGATCAACCCCTCGCTGATGGTGCTCGCGGGGCCGGGCACGAAGTTCACGACGCCAGGCGGGAGGCCCGCCTCCTCCATGATCTTGAGGAGGAAGTAATTCGAGTACGCCGCCGTCGCCGCCGGCTTCCAGACGACCGTGCAGCCCATGATGGCCGGGGCGCTCGACAGGTTGCCGCCGATCGACGTGAAGTTGAACGGCGAGATCGCGTACACGAACCCTTCGAGGGCCCGATAGTCGAGCGCATTCCAGGTGCCGGGTGAGGAGACGGGCTGCTCGGCGTGGATCTGCTCGGCGAAGTGGACGTTGAAGCGCCAGAAGTCGATCAACTCGCAGGCGGCGTCGATCTCGGCTTGATGCGCCGTCTTGCTCTGCCCCAGCATCGTCGCGGCGTTCACCGCGGCGCGGCGGCGCGTGGCGAGCAGGTCCGCGGCCTTGAGGAAGACGGCGGCGCGGTCGGTCAGGCTCGTGTTCGACCACTCCCGCCACGCGGCGCGCGCGGCGGCCACGGCGCCGGCCACTTCGCCGGGACCCGCCTGATGCACCTTGGCGAGCACGTGGCGGTGGCAGTGGGGCATCACGGCATCGACGGTGCGGCCGGTGCGGATCTCCTTGCCGCCGATCACGACGGGGATTTCGATCGGATGGCCGGCCATGTCCTTCACGGTCTGCTTGAGCTCGGCGCGCTCGCGGGTCCCGGGCGCGTAGCTGAGGACGGGCTCGTTGATGGGCGCCGGCATTTTGGGAGGCGTATTCATGGGGGGAGAATCTAACCGCGGAACCCGAAAACGTTTACTTAGTGATGAGCATCCACCCTCAAGCCCGTATCGGGCACGTTCACTTGACTGTCTCAGACCTCGAACGCGCGCTCGCCTTTTATCGCGACGTGCTCGGTTTCGAGGTCACCGCGACATACGGACGTGACGCCGTGTTTGTCTCGGCGGGCGGCTACCACCACCACATCGGGCTCAATGCCTGGGCGGGCCGCGGCGCGCCAC
>Ga0193697_1000011_pt1 | contig 73725 bp, 59 predicted proteins | sample L3m2metaG_FD_145073 | JGI IMG/M metagenome (GOLD analysis project Ga0193697, IMG submission 145073) | Soil microbial communities from a riparian zone of the East river system, Colorado, United States - L3m2 | ecosystem: Environmental > Terrestrial > Soil > Riparian zone | place: USA: East River...
ATCCCTGAAGCAATCAAATGAATACCGATAAAGAATTGATTGCTTCAGGGATGGCTTGTGTAAATCTTACGCCAACTATTAAACAGACCATTTCTTCCATGGAAGGCGGGGAAGTGCTGGAGGTTTTTAGTGATGACCCGGCATCAAGAGAAGGGGTACCTGCCTGGTGCCGGCTAACCGGGCATTCTCTTATGGAAACAAAAGAGATCAACCAGACAGAAACACTATTTTATATTCAAAAGAAAACTACCTAAAAACAAAAATCATGTCACATCCTTTATTACTCCATTGTACACACGGTAAAGATGATGCAGAAAGAGCTATTCTTCCGTTCATTGTTGGAAATGTCGCCGTCACTGCCGATCAGAAAGCAACTATATTCCTTACTATTGAAGGAGTTTGGTTGGCTACTAAAGGTTATGCTGAAGAAGTTAAAAAAGAAGGATTCACTCCCTTAAAAGAGATCCTAAACTCTTTTATTGCCAATGGAGGCAAACTATGGGCTTGCGGCGCCTGCACAAAACCACGGGGTATTACAGATGCTGACCTTATCGAAGGAGCAAAAATTGTAACAGCTGCAAACCTGGTTGAAGTATTGGTAAGCGGAGCCGTTTCCTGTACTGTATGAGCGATATATCAAAAGTTCAATTGGGGCTGAAAGAGAACTGGCGGCAGTTTATATTTCTGATAATAATAAATGCCTTTGTTGGCGGTATGATAGGATTGGAAAGAAGCATCCTCCCACAGATCGCAGAAGAGGAATTTCATATTGCAGCAAAAACAGCTATCCTTTCGTTCATCATTGTATTCGGTTTTGTTAAAGCAATCACCAATTACTATACCGGTTCATTGGCCAACAGATTTGGCCGAAAAAAATTGTTAGTAACAGGCTGGATAATCGGTATTCCTGTCCCCTTCATTTTGATGTTTGCTCCCGATTGGTCATGGATAATCGCAGCTAATGTGCTTTTAGGTATCAACCAGGGTTTAACATGGTCCAGCACCGTAGTGATGAAGATTGACCTGGTAGGTGAAAAGCAAAGAGGTTTTGCAATGGGTTTGAATGAATTTGCAGGATATATCGCTGTTGCGGTTATAGCTTTTCTTACCGGGTGGATAGCGAGTGAATATGGGATAAGACCTTACCCGTTTTATCTTGGGATTGGATTAGTTGTTTTGGGATTAATAGGAAGTATATTTTTTATAAAGGACACCAGGCATCATGTGGCGGAAGAAACAACGACAAACACTATTCCCAGGCTGAAAAATATTTTTTGGGAAACAACCTGGAAAAACAAAAACTTAGGTTCAGTAACGCAAGCCGGTTTAATTAATAACCTGAATGATGGCATGGCATGGGGCATCTTTCCCATTCTGCTTGCAACAAAGGGTTTCAGTATCGGCGAGATTGGTATTGTTACTGCAGTTTATCCTGCCGTTTGGGGCATTGGTCAACTATTCACCGGGAAAATAGCAGATAAATTCTGCAAGAAAGATATGCTATACATGGGTATGCTGTTGCAGGCCATCGCCTTGATAACTTTGGTTTGGTCTAATACAATGTTTCACTTTGTCTTTCTTTCATTCATTTTAGGTTGGGGTACAGCTATGGTGTATCCTGCATTTCTTGCAACGGTAGCTGAAAATACAAATCCACAGGACAGGGCAAAAAGCATTGGTATTTTCCGTTTGTGGAGGGATCTGGGTTATGCAATTGGAGCCATACTCACAGGGATAATAGCAGACCTGATAAGTATCAATGCAGCTATACTCTTTATTGGTTTGCTGACTTTAATGTCTGCTTTGATTATTTATTACAGGATGAAATGTAATAATAACAGTCTAATTAAGAGCCCGGTTGCCCAATAAATATGTCCCTTTTGAAAAAAAATATGGGAGTTAATCAGATAATTTTACATTACAAACCGGGAGCTGATAAAAATGAACCCCCTGACCGGCTCAATACAATCTCCTGAGAACGAAGACCAGGATAATATAATCAAGCAAAAGACCTTTTTGCTGATGGTGCCGCTCTTTGCCATCGCCGGTTTCCTATGGGGAGGAATGTATTACTATTTCCAAGCAAGAGCTGCTGCGTTCATTCCTATCGGCTATGGGCTTATAGCTATCATTTCTTTGTTGATATATCGAAGGCGTAAGAATTTCAAGACCTTTCGTACTACACAGTTGATCCTTATCCTTTTGCTTCCCTGCCTACTGCATTTGAGCCTGGGCGATTTCGTTTCATCAAGTGCAGTAGTTTTATGGGGCACGTTGTGTCCGCTGGGGGCGCTTGCGTTTCATAATACCAAAGCAGCGGGATATTGGTTTGCTTTATATACCATTATGCTGATCACCGTGTTTTTGCTCCAAGGCAGGGTGTTTCATGCAGTAAGCCAACTTCCTCCAGGTCTTATCAATATCCTTTTTGCTTTGAATATCGCAGCGGTAACTTTTTTGACCTTTATAGTACTGAGGTATTTTGTGAATCAAAACCAGATCGTAAAATTGAAATTGGACCAAGAACAAAAACTGCTCAAAATTGAACGTGAAAAATCGGAGAAATTATTGTTGAATATCTTGCCCGCACCTGTGGCTATGCGATTAAAGGAAGGTGAACAAATCATTGCAGATGAATATACCGAATCCGCCATAATGTTTGCTGATATTGTCGGATTCACGAATGTATCCCGCGATATATCCCCTGCTTTACTGGTCGAGAATCTGAATAAGATATTCACTCATTTCGATAAATTGGCTGAAGAGTATGGATTGGAAAAGATAAAGACCATCGGGGATTCTTATATGGTTGCTTCTGGTTTATCCGGGCATAAGAATGATCACTTGTCCAACATCGCTGACCTTGCTTTGGCGATTGTATCAACAATAAAAGAATTCAGCCTGGATGGTCAAACAAAATGTGAAATCAGGATCGGAATACATATGGGCCCTATCATAGCCGGGGTGATTGGGTCAAAGAAATTTTCTTATGATATCTGGGGGGACGCGGTGAATACCGCAAGTCGCATGGAAAAATTTGGGGAAGCGGGAAAGATCCAGATCTCACAAGAATTTTATGACCAAATCAAAGATGACTATGAGTGCCAATACAGGGGTAAGACTGATATTAAGGGAAAAGGAGAAATGGAGCTGTATTTTCTATTGAATAAGAAATAAAAACATTAATAATGTGATGTATCCATACTCAACACTTTTGGATTTCATTTGCCAGTTACTATAAAATAAAAATTCTACGGTTGAATTGAATTAAGTGACAATTTTTTGACATTGTGTCAATGAATAAACGGCAGACGGTCTTTATTTTATCCACATTTTCAGGTAGTTGCAAATCCAGTCCGGGGCACAAAAACCCTGACACAAAGTGTCGGGGCTTTTTATTTGGAAGCGTTGTGAACTTGTTCACATAAGCAGACAAATAAAAAGACCAGTACCGCGATAGCGGGACAGGCGATTTGGATAAGACCAATTATTATTGGATCAGCGTAGCTAATCCACTTGGGGTTTTTCTTTTAACGCTTTTCTCAGCAGGCTCCTGGTTTTATTTAATGCAACCTTCAGCAATTCTTCTTTTTTTTCTTTCACGGCTGCTTGCAGCATTTTTGTTTCTTCATATTCAGGGAATGTTTTTGGCAGATAATCTTTCCTGAAATGTTTAATCTTCATTTCAAACACGGAGAGATCCTGCCAGTTACCAAAATCATCCAGGACATCGTGCAGTTCTTTTTCATATTCAACAGGGGGAAGTAATGATCCGGGGATCATCATGATCCAGTAATATATTTCTTTCAGGTCCTGCCGGAGTTTATGCGGCTTTTCGAAATAATTTCTGCAGTTAGCAAGATGGGTATTGATAATGCCTGCTATCTTTTGTTTCAGTTCTTCCTGTTCAACGACCGGGCTTTCATTTTTCAATAATAAGGCTATCTCTTCCAGTTCTTTCTTTTTGTATTTCTCCACCGCTTTTTTTGTCCATTTAATTGCAATGGGTAACAGGGTCCGGAAGTAATTTTTCAATGCGGGATATTTTTTTCCGGTTTCTTTTTTGAAGGTATCAATAAGCACAAGGCATATTTCTATGTCCCGCTGTTTTCCAAGGATGCTGAAAAGTTGTTCTGTTCCTTTTAACAGGTCTTCCGGTAATGGTTTTTCTGAAATAAGAAAATCTAATTCCAGTGCAGCTCTTAATTTCTTTACAGCCACACGAAGGTCATGTACAGCTTTTTTACGGGAATGTTTTTTAAGAACAGCAAGGTTTTTAAAGAATTCTTTTTGCTCTTTTTCCCAGTAAATAAAAATAAAATCAGCAGTACCCATACATACCAGTGATTGGTGGTTGTTTAGGAAAGTTTGATGTTGGAGGTTGGATGTTAAATGATCTGACCCAACATCAAACATCCAACATCGAACAAAATAAAAACTGCAACTTGAAAATAAACATATATACCCACATCATTGCCCGAATGTATAACTGTATTCGATCTTACCGGTTAGTTGTTGCTCATTGTCGAACAGGGCTTCCTTGGTTTTTAAACCCTTGTCGTTATAAATATATCTCCAGATAATATATCCCACCCAGGTGGTTGCTCTTAAGTTATCACCCGGGGTGCTGGTGATCCGCTGGATGACCCGGTCCGCATCATCATAACTTATAATTATATCCGGTAATAATTTTTTCACCCTTTTATTGTACCTGACAATATCGGTGATCCTGTTTTTCTCATCAAAATAATAATAGAGCATATCGGTCTCATACCCGCTTCTGAATGTCCGTTCTTCGCCGGGATTGCCATTTTCATCCGCGATAAAACGGATCTCGAGACTGTCTGCACCATTGATCGTGCGCCACATTTTTTCGACCTTGCCATCCTTATTATATATCCACCGGTGCAGTTCCACCATATTAATATTGGTCGCCGGATCCCTTACCGTATTTTGAATGGCGATGATCCTGCCGCTTGCATCATATTCGTATGTTGTAGTGTTTTGAATACCGAGCGATGTATCAATGATACTTATCAACCTGTTTTGTGCATCAAAGCGGTTATAAAATGAACTGTGTGTTAATGCAGTATTCCTGGAGATCTTCAACGTTTTTCCATTCTCTGTTATTTCCTGCACTTCTGCAAAGTCAGTGGCTTTGGCTCCCTGCGGTGTATAGCCGGTAGCCGACAGCATTTTGACCTTATTGGCCAGTAAAGTTTGCATCTGCCGGTTTGTTTCCTGTGTGCCAATAATATCATTGTAATAATATTGTGCACGGAGGACCATTGAACAGAAAATAGCGATGGATAGTAAAAGGGTTTTCATCAAGACGATATTGTTTTAATTACTCAAAGTTACCTGAATTGTTCAGTAACGGAAAAGAAAGGCTTCTTGTATATTTTTGTACTTATTTTTAAGAAAAATTTACCTTGTCTCATACCCCCCAGCGAAAAGAAAAGGATTGCCTGAACTGCGGCGCTACCGTACTGGGAAGGTATTGCCATGTTTGCGGGCAGGAGAATGTCGAGCCAAAAGAAACCTTCTGGCACATGGTCACTCATTTCTTCTACGACATTACCCATTTTGACAGCAACTTTTTTACAACCGTAAAGGACCTTCTTTTTAAACCCGGGTTCTTATCCAAAGAATATATGATCGGCCGCCGGGCCAGTTACCTGCACCCGGTCAGGATGTATGTTTTTACTTCCGCCATTTTCTTCCTGCTTTTTTTCAGTTTTTTCAGTTCCATGGCTTTCAAGTCTACCATGGATGATCCTTTGACGAAAGAACAGAGGAAAGAATTAATAGAAAGTAGAAATGAAAAATTGATAAAAGAACCCGGCAAGACTGAATTACTCCAACAGCTGGAACGTTTAAAGGATACAACGAGAAGCGTAACCAGGAATGATATTGAAGAGCTGTCTACCGATAATATCATTACCCTTAGTGGGAGGAATTACACGAGTATTGCTGAATATGATTCATTGGAAAACGCGTTACCTGTTTCTAAGAGAGATGGATGGCTTAAACGCCGGGTCATTAAAAAAGTGATTGCTTTCAATAATAAATACCGGGGTAATTCCAAGCAAGCGACGGACAACTTAGGAGAAAGCCTATTGCACAGGCTTCCCTATATGTTATTTGTATCCCTGCCCCTCTTTGCGCTTCTCCTCAGGCTGGTCTATATAAGACGCAGATGGCGTAAGCAGTTCTATATTGCTGACCATGGAGTGTTTACCATTCATCTTTACGTTTTCTCATTCATTTTACTCCTGCTGGTGTTTACTTTAGGTGCCCTGCAGAAAGCTACTCATTGGGGTTTTATAGACTGGGTTATTTTATTTCTCATGTTTCTATTATTTTTTTATCTCTATAAAGCCATGCGAAATTTTTACGGCCAGGGAAAATGGAAGACCTTTTTTAAATTTCTCTTTGTAGCTTTTGGGTCGTTTATCATGATGCTCATACTTTTTATTTTTTTCACCATATTTTCAGCAGCTACACTCTAACCTGTTAAGTTATGAATACAAAAACCAGCAATGCTTTTCTAAGATTGGTTGAGATCATGGATGACCTGCGGGAAAAATGCCCCTGGGATAAAAAACAAACCATTCAATCCCTGCGGCAAATGACGATCGAAGAAACCTATGAACTGGCAGATGCTATAACGGAAGGGGACTGGAAGGGGATCAAAGAAGAACTGGGAGATATGTTGCTGCATATCATTTTCTATGCAAAGATCGGAAGTGAACAAAAACAATTTGAACTCGATGAAGTGATCAATGATATTTGTGAAAAGCTGATCGCCCGCCACCCGCATATATATAGCGATGTCAAAGTGAATGATGCTGAAGATGTAAAAAGGAACTGGGAAAAACTGAAATTGAAAGAAGGCAAGAAGTCTGTTATTGGCGGAGTGCCACGATCATTACCAGCCACTGTTAAAGCCATGCGGCTACAGGAAAAAGCAAAACAGGTAGGGTTTGAATGGGAAAATAAAGAACAGGTTTGGGAGAAGGTGGAAGAAGAGATCAATGAGCTGAAGGCAGCAATCGTGAGTCTGGAGTCTGGAGTCGGGAGTCAGGAGAAAGAAAGACTCCAAAAGGCTGTGGAGGAGGAGTTTGGTGATATTGTATTTTCCCTGATCAATTACGCACGGTTTTTGCAGATAGACGCCGAAAATGCATTGGAAATGACGAATAAGAAGTTTATTCACCGGTTTACGCAAATGGAAGAGAAAGCCATGCAAAGCGGTAAAAATCTTAATACAATGACCCTGGAAGAAATGGATGCGATCTGGAACACCATCAAACAACAGCGGCCGCAATAGTGAAGCCACTTTCAAAAAATATATTGTTAACTAAGTACAGTTTACTGGTACTGGCAACTATACTCTTTACTCTTTCTTTTGTTTTTAATAAATTATACAGCACCCGTTCATCTGTAGCCAAGGAAGTAAGGGTGGCTGAAAAATATTTGCATCGCCAGCAAAAAGATTTCAATGAATTCCTGGAAGATACTGCCCTTGTAAACCGGTTGCTTGCCAATAATGAATCATTTAATGAGTTCTCTGGCCTGACCAAAAAAACGTACAGCATTTTTCTTTACAGTGAAAATGCCAATGGGGTTGATGGAATGAAATTCTGGAATGATAAGCTCATTGCCCCTTCGCCTGATCTGTTGACAGCCGCAGATGGCGAATATTTTTCTCATCTGTCGAATGGATGGTACTATACCATTAAAAAAACACTTTCAACTGATAGCCTTACGGGTATGGTGGTATCGTATGCCATGATTCCTGTTCGTTCTGATTTTTTTATTGAAACAGATTACCTGCCCAAAGAATTTGTTTACAGCAAAACAGCTGACAAACGGGTACTGATCAGTGATAAGGTCACTGATTACCCGGTGAGATCTGCTTCGGGCACAATACTTTTTTATCTTGAGAAAAAAATATCGGGAGCCGTGCCCTACAACAGCCGTGGTACTATCTTACTCAGGCTGGCCGCCCTGCTCTTCCTGATCCTGTTCATTCACCTGCTTGTTGAATCGGAGTCAAAAAGAAAAGGAGACTGGGTAGCTATCGGCCTGCTTACACTGATACTGTTCGTTCTCCGGTTGCTTACTTATTCTTTTCCATTTATTTTCAACCTGAGACAGTTTGAACTTTTCAGTCCCTTGATCTACGGTTCAAATTTTGTACAGCGTTCGCTCGGCGACCTGTTGGTAAATTCAACTCTTTTTTGCTGGATCGTTTTATTTGCCTGGTCAAAACTGCAACAAAAGGAAAAAGTTACTGCAGGCGTTCCTGTACGTTTTAAATGGATCACAGGTATTTTGTCGTTGTACCTTCTCATCTTTTCAACTTTTTTATTGGCTTCTGTTATCAGGAGTTTCGTGGCAGATTCAAAAATATCATTTGATGTAACCGATTTCTTCGGGCTCAACCAGTATTCCGTCATTGGGTTTGTTGTATTGGCCTGCCTGTCATTATCCTATTATTATTTATCGCAGATATTATTCCGGTTTATCTTTCCATTATTCGGCGAAAGAAGGATCTTCATCTATTTTGCCATCGGTCTTGCCGGGCTTCTGTATCTCACCATCCGCCCGGGTCACCCGGACGTAATATTCTATATTCCTGTTTTGGGTTGGCTGCTTGCATATACCTGGCTGGTGAATCATGAGAAACTGATCATTAACCGGTACCGGATCAATATTGCAGGGGCTCTTTCCTGGATATTTATTTTTTCCGTTTCCATTGCCTTTATTATGTTGTCTGAAAACAGTAAAGTAGAATGGGAAAAAAGAAAACGTATAGCGGAGATACTGGCCGTGCAAACCGATCCTTCCAGTGAACAACTGATGAGCATCGCCATCCGGTATCTCGATAATGATTTTTTAAGAGATAATTTTTCCAGGTTCAGCAATATCGAAGAAGGAAAGACACTCAGGGACAGTATCATTACAGAGAACTACAGCGGTTACCTGAACAAGTATGATACCCGGCTGTATGTTTATGATGCAAATGATAAAAGTATTTATAATGAGGACCCGATCACGTATGAAGCACTGAATACGATCCTGAAAAATCAATCAAAATCAACAACGATCGAAGATCTTTATTATTACGAAAGCTCTTATGACAGGTTCAATTATATAACCCGGAGGGATGTAACCGATACAGCCAATAAAAAATTGGGTTCTTTTTTCATTGTATCCAATCCAAAGAATTTCAGCCGGGAAGCATTGTTCCCTGAATTATTCCGCCAGTTCCGGAAAACAGATCCCGAGAATTCCCCCATTTATTCCAATGCGGTGTATGTGAACCGGCAGCTGGTTTCTCCCCCGGGCAATTATCCCTTTGCGATATGGCTAAAAGAAAGCGAAGTGCCTGAAGAAGGTTTTCATCACCGCACCAACGGCGATTTTGATGAACTCTGGTACCGCATGGGCAATGAAAAAGTAGTGGTGATAGCCCGGAATAAAGAAACAATGATCGAAGCTATCACTTTGTTCTCTTATATTTTTTGCTCCTTCTTATTCATGGTTGCTTTTGTGCAAATGACCACTCTTATTTTTAAAACAAGGTTCAGCAGGAAAGAATTGCGGAAGCTATTACAATTAAATATCCGCTCGCAGGTTCACAGCACTATTATCTTCATCAGTGTTTTTTCATTCCTGGTCATCGGTATTGCCACCATTTCATTTTTTATAAAACGTTATAACCGGAACAACAGCGACAAACTCAGCCGGACGATGAAGATCATGGTGAACGAAATGGAAAAGAAACTATCCGACCAGCATACATTTGATGATGTGGTCAAGATCTATGATTCCATTTCCAATACAGGTTTGCAAAACCTGGTCAATGATGTTTCCGATATCCATGGTGTGGATGTGAATGTATATGACCTGGATGGCAATCTCCAGGTATCTTCGGAAGCCAATGTCTATACCAAGGGAGTGCTGAGTAAAAAAATGGACCCATCTGCTTTTTATCATTTAAACAGGTTGAGACAAATCCAGCATTCACAGGAAGAAAAGATCGGCAATTTTTCTTACCTCAGTATTTATTCGCCGGTCAGGGAGGATACCGGTAAAGTGTATGCCTACATCAATATCCCTTACTTCACATCCAAACCGGAATTAAGACAGGAGATATCCAATTTCCTGGTCACTATCATTAACCTGAATGCATTTATCTTCCTGATCGCAGGGCTGATCGCATTGATCGTCACCAACCGTATCACCAGTTCCTTCTCCATCATCAGTGATAAGATGCGGGAAGTGAATCTTGGAAAAATGAATGAACAAATAACATGGAACCGCAAGGATGAGATCGGTGAACTGGTAAAAGAATATAATAAGATGGTGGCTAAGCTGGGTGAAAGCGCCACTGCATTGGCCAAGAGTGAAAGAGAAGGAGCCTGGCGGGAAATGGCAAGGCAGGTGGCGCATGAGATCAAGAACCCGCTGACACCGATGAAACTCAGCATCCAGTACTTGCAGAAAGCAATTAATAATAACCAGCCGAATGTAAAAGAACTATCGAGCAATGTAGCCAACACATTAGTGGAGCAGATCGACCATCTTTCAAAGATTGCAGCCGATTTTTCCCAGTTTGCCAATATCGGAACTACGCATGTTGAATTATTTGACCTGCATGATGTGATCAGTTCGGTAAAAGATCTTTATCAACCCAATGAGAGAACTACCATTGAATGGAGCCCGGTGCATGAACGGATCATGGTGAATGCGGATAAGACCCAGATGAACCGCCTGTTCACCAATCTTTTTGCCAATGCGGTGGAAGCCTGCCACGGAAATGCTGCTTGTAAAATTGAGATCAACGAGGTAAAGAACAATGATACGATCATTATAAGTATAAAAGATAATGGAGAAGGAATAGCGCCGGAAATGCAGCAACGGATCTTTATTCCAAACTTTACCACCAAATCATCCGGTACCGGTTTAGGATTAGCGATGTGCAAAGGAATTGTGGAACAAGCCAAAGGGAAAATTTGGTTTGAAACTGAACAGGGCAGGGGAACTACTTTTTTTATTGAGTTGTTTCTTGCCGAGTGATCTTCAGAACGGAATCAAAAAGCGACTCTCATTGAATTGTTATACAGAACTACTTAGGATACTTTGAATGCTACCTGTATATCTTCTGAATTTCAGTCAGAATGTTTGCATGGTCTCTATTATGTCCACAACTTTACATCAGAAATCGAAATACCAATGAAAAACCAACTTGAACCTTCGATTTTTAAAAACCATTATCCGGATCCTATGGGCCACCATCCTTTTCCTATGAAATTTCTTTGTAAGATCCGATCCTGATGAATTCCATTGCAACTTAAAAAAGCTCTCCCGATAAAAATCGGGAGTTTTTTTTATCTGTACCCTGGACAAATTTAACGGTCGGTCTAAAAAATTTTCCCGGCATCCTGCTGTTCAACAGGTCATTCCTGGTCTTGAATGAACGAAGTGATCATTGGATGGATGAATCAACTTCTACTTATTTCCACTTAGTTCCGTATAAATGGATTTGGTATAAACCTAACTACTTGTCCTCTTTTTTAGGTTTTACATTTTAGCACTGCTTACTTTAAGATTCTATTGTGAATGGCCCGATTTTTTTATCAGTAAATAAATACATCCTATGAAACAGAATTATAATGTTCAACTCTTTGCCGGATCAGATCATACTATATCCGGGAATGCTATTTCCCTTGAAAAGTTCAGAGAACCATTTTATGCACCGGAGTCTTACAGCCCCGGCAAACCAGGTGTTTCATTTTTCAACCAGGTTATAGCAGTTTTCCCGGTTAAAAAAATGAGCAGCGTTGAAACAGCCGTCAAACCTTTGTTTAATGCTTACCTGAAACTAACCGCCTCTTGCTTATCATCTGTTGAAATGGCATTGGAGTGTTACAATGTGTCCGACCTGCAGCTTTCCACCCAGGCATTAACGAATTTATTTTTTGGTATGAAGATGCCCGCCGTCTACCAGCTTTCCGTGCAAATGGAGGAGATGGCAAAAGAATATCAATTGGAGGAAGTAAAGGTTTTGCTGAGGGCAATCAAAAAGATCATAGGACAGATCATGAAGCACAGTAAGTAAACCGGAAACTAATTGTTTCATTGGATCATTTCTCCACCGGCCTTATTGTTTTACGGGCCTGCTAAATTCAATAACTATAAAACAAAATCCATTCTATGGAAGAAAAAAATATAAGAGCATTTTCCATCCCCGCCCTGCTCCTCGTAACCGGCACCTGTTTTTTATCATTTGCCCTTCTACTGAAAATCCTTGACGGAGTTATCATGACATTTTTCCTGGACACAGGTTTTTTAACTTTTCTTGCCGGTGTGATAGCCGGGGTCTTTATTATGATCCGCAAAAGATCAAAGGAGTGATCCATCTTTTGAAATTTACCTGATCGGCCTGTGCTTATTACTACGTAATTTTCCCTGTTCCTTCTTTTGAATATCCATTACGGATTTAGCCCGTACAACTACTATATACATATACTTAGTCTCTCGTAAATTCATTTGGTATAATGTAAATTCACTTCCCCTTTTTTGGGGAACTACATGTTCCTTCTCCCACCTTTACATCAGCAATTCAATTTTAACAGAAACACCAATTAATAATTGTTAAAAATCTAAATCATGAAAAACAATTCAATTCAACAGACTTCAGTTGTAAGAAAAACGGTGAACATGCTGCCCGTGAATGCTCCCCGGCTGAGCGACGACGCATTTTATTTAATGACACTGGTCAGCCAGTTAAAAAAAATGCTGGGCCCTTTTTCATTACCGCATTTTTTGGAAACCGGGGAATTTGTAACACCCGCTAAAAAAGCATCCTGATCCGAATTTTCCCGATCACTCCTGCCTGTACCCCCGAAGCATAATCCGTACCCTGTAGTTCTTTTCATAATAAATTTAACCATCCTAAAAAAATTATTTATGAGTATGCGTCAGTTAAAGATCAGCAAATCCATTACCAACCGTGAATCACACAGCCTTGAAAAATATCTCCAGGAGGTCAATAAACTGAAATTGATCTCAGCAGAAGAAGAAGTGAAGCTTGCCGGATTAATTAAGCAAGGAGATAAAAATGCATTCGACATCCTGGTGAAAGCCAACCTCAGGTTTGTGGTGTCGGTTGCCAAACAATATCAATACCAGGGAATTTCACTTTCTGACCTGATCAACGAAGGAAACCTTGGTTTGATGAAAGCGGCCCGGAGTTTTGATGCCAGCCGTGGCTTTAAATTTATTTCTTATGCTGTATGGTGGATCCGCCAGTTCATTGTAAAAGCAATTGCCGATGATGCCCGCATGGTCCGCCTGCCGCTTAATAAGATCTCCCTGGAACGTAATATTAAAAAGGCCAGCATCATGCTGGAGCAAAAATTAGAAAGATCTGCCAGCGTTGAAGAACTCGCGGAAGAATTGAATATGGAAGCGGAGAATATTTCAGATAGCCTTTCCACAGGCAATAAACATTTCAGCCTGGATGCTGCACTGACTGAAGACGGAGAAAACAGCATGCTTGATATGCTCGAAAATCCCAATGCCGTCAGCCCCGATAAAGAAGTGAATTATATGGGATCTTTAAAAACGGAGATCGACCGTTCATTCCAGGTGCTTACTGAAAGACAAAAGGAAACGCTTTGCTATCTCTATGGAATTGGTGTGGATCGTCCGTTGAGTTTGGATGACATTGGAACAAAGTTTGACCTCACCAGAGAAAGAGTAAGGCAGATCAGGGACAAAGCTATTGGCAAACTAAGAAATACCGGCAATATCAATACACTAAGAAGTTTCTTGGCAGCATAACAAATAGCCAGTATCAACGATTCTACTGTCGGAACAGAGAATTGTTTTTTGAAAAATTGATTTACATCAATTGCAATTTTTTTTAAAAAAGAACTTGATCTATTCTTTCAGAAGAGATATTGAAAATACCGTTTACATAATAAGGGGAAACACTTAGCCTCTGCCAATTTTAAATTAGATTAAGCTGAGAAATAAAGATACCTTGTAGATGTCATACCGATGTTTTGAAGGTAGCAGATAGTTTCTTTCTTTATTGTGAGTAGTAAAACCCGGTCTGGACACTGAAGACTGACCCCACTAGCTGAAAAAAATCTTAAACTCTGAATTGTAGCGACAAGCCTCTTAAAAAGCTTGTAGTATCCATTATTGTATGCAATACATGAAAGTCTATACTATGCATATCACCAAAGCTGAGAGCCTGTTTGCTATAACAGCTGGAACATCTGCGGAAAAACCGTCAGGGAAACAGTGCAACAAAATTGATTTCAATTGCAACTTATACATGACAACTAATTTTAAAACGATGCCATTTTGCGTAAACAGGAAACAAATAATATAAGAAACTCTGATAAGTTAATCATTGCCAATAAAGAACTTGTCTTTCAAAACAAAGAGAAAGAAAAGCGAGCGACAGAATTAGTTATGGCTGACAAGGCATTTAAGAAAACCGAAGAGGCCCTTCGGAAAAGTTTAAAGGAAGTATCTGATTATAAATATGCATTGGACGAATCATCCATTGTGGCTATCACTGACCAAAAAGGGATTATAAAATACGCAAACGAAAATTTTTGCAAAATCTCCAGGTATTCTGCTGAAGAATTGATCGGGCAGGATCACCGTATCATTAATTCAGGACACCACCCGAAGGCATTCATTAAAAACCTGTGGGTAACCATTGCCAACGGGAAAATATGGAAAGGCGAATTAAAGAACAAAGCGAAGGATGGAACCATTTACTGGGTGGACACTACCATTGTTCCTTTCCTGAATGAAGAAAACCAGCCCTACCAATACATTGCAATAAGAGCAGACATTACCGAGCGGAAAAGAGTAGAAGAGTTAATTGTTGCTAACAAAGAACTTGCTTCGCTAAGCGAAGAAAAAGAAAAAAGGGCCGCTGAATTGATCCTTGCGAACAAGGAACTTGTTTTTCAAAATAACGAGAAAGAAAAAAGGGCAGCCGAATTGTTCATTGCCAACAAAGAACTCGCCTTTCAAAGCGAAGAAAAAGAAAAACGGGCAGCAGAATTAATCGTCGCCAACAAGGAACTGGGTTTTCAAAATGAAGAAAAAGAAAAACGGGCAGCAGAATTACTCGTCGCCAACAAGGAACTTGGTTTTCAAAATGAAGAAAAAGAAAAACGGGCAGCAGAATTAATCGTTGCCAACAAGGAACTTGCTTTTCAAAACGAAGAAAAAGAAAAGCGGGCAGCCGAATTGCTTATTGCAAATAAAGAATTGTTGTTCCAAAGTGATGAGAAAGGGAAGCGGGCAGCAGAATTATCAGAAACCCTGGAACGGATTAGTTTTTTAGCCAGCATTGCCGATAATATCCAGGACCCGGTTGTTTCTACCGACAATGCTGCCGGCGACAATTTTATCATTACCCGGTGGAATAAACCCGCTGAAAAATTATTGGAATGGAAAAGTGAAGAAGTGATAGGAAAAAACGCCATGGAAATTTTTAAAACTAAATACCCCTATGAAAACAGGAAGCAGATATTTGCTTTGTTAAAAGCAAAGGACTTCTGGCAGGGAGAGGTGATCTACCATACAAAATCAGGCAAACCCGTGCATGTCCTGTCCACTATTTCTTACCTTAAAGATGCTGAAGGAAAAATAAAAGGCAACCTTGTTTTGATAAGGGATATTACTCAACGTAAAAAAGCTGAAGATGCACTAAATAAATTAAATGAAGAACTGGAGCAAAGAGTTAAGCAACGGACAGCAGAAATAGAAAAAAACGAAAAGCGCTTCCGGGCATTGATCGAAAATAGTGATGATATAATTGCATTGCTCGATGAAAATCTGCATCCATTTTATCGGAGTCCTTCAGCAGAACGATTGACTGGTTATACAGCAGAAGATAGAAAAGAAGAAGTAAAATTTGACCAGGTACATCCGGAAGATCAAGAAAAAATGAAGGATTGGTTGGTTAAAGTAAAAGGTATTCCCGGAAAAGCATTTCCCATTACGTACAGGCTAAAGCACAAAGAAGGATATTATATCTGGCTGGAAGGCACTTTTACCAACATGTTTCATGATCCTACAGTAAAAGCTATTGTCGCTAATATGAGAGATATTACCGAACGTAAAAAAGCCGAAGGAACGATTATAAAAACCCTACAGGAAAAAAACATTATTCTTGAAAGTATTGCTGATGCATTTTTTGCGGTGGATAAGGACTGGACGGTTACCTATTGGAACAGGATCGCCGAAACAGCCCTGAGTGTGAGTAAACAGCAAATATTAGGTAAAAATTTATGGGAAATATTTTCAGACAGCATTGATTCGGAATCTTACAAAAAATATCATGAGGCTATTGAAACCAGCCAGGTCGTTCATTTTGAAGATTATTATGCCGCTTTAAATAGATGGTATGAAATAAGTGCTTACCCTTCTGAAAATGGGTTGTCAGTTTATTTCAAAGACGTTACAGAACGCAAACAAGCCGAAGAAGAAATCAAAAAATTAAATACCGGGCTCGAAGAAAAAGTGATCAAAAGAACAGAAGAATTGCAGGTAGCCAACAGGGAAATGGAAGCTTTTACTTATTCTGTTTCCCATGACCTGCGAGCGCCTCTACGTGGTATTATCGGGTTTGCAAATATCCTCGAAGAAGATTACGGCCGCAAACTGGATAATGAAGCCAAAAGAATTACAGCTGTTGTAAAAGATAGTGCATTAAAAATGGGTCATCTGATTGATGACCTGCTGGCTTTTTCAAGAATAGGAAAACAGGAAATAACAAAAACACTGGTCAATACCGAAACGCTGGTCAATGAGGTAGTTGATGAACTGATGCGACAAAGTCAAACACCAAATAAGATCTATTGGGATATAAAACCTTTACCCCCGATAAATGCAGATTTGAATACGATCCGGCAGGTATGGATCAATCTTATTTCCAATGCAGTAAAATACTCGGGAAACAAAGAGAATCAAAGGATTGAGATAGGCACTTTCAACAGGGAAGGACAAACGGTTTTTTTCATAAAAGATAATGGCGTGGGATTTGATGAAGAGTATAAGTATAAACTCTTCAAAGTTTTTCAGCGCTTGCACGATGCGGAAGAATTTGAAGGTACGGGTGTTGGACTGGCTTTGGTAGAAAAGATCGTTTCCAAACACGGTGGCAAAGTCTGGGCAGAAGGAAAAGAAAATGAAGGAGCCTGCTTTTATTTTTCATTATCGCAGTAAGTATAAAAAAGAATGAATACAATTAATATAAACTCATTTTATGAACCCCCATTCAGTAGAAGTGTTGCTTGTAGAAGATAATGTGGTCGATGCAGAACTCACTATCCGTGAACTTCAAAAACATAATATGGCCAATAACCTGGTTCATCTGCGGAATGGAAAAGATGCCCTGGATTTTATTTTTGCAACCGGTAAATATGCAGGCAAAAGGGAGGTGCAACATCCTCCTAAAATAATATTGCTCGATATCCAGATGCCAAAGGTGAATGGGATGGAGGTATTGCAAAAAATAAAAACTGACCCGAGAACCAGGTCAGTGCCGGTTATAATACTTACTTCATCGAAAGAGCACCCGGATGTACAAAAATGCTATGAGCTTGGCGCCAACAGCTATATCGTGAAACCGGTAAACTTTGAAGGTTTTGCAGAAGCTATAAAAAACCTCGGTTTTTACTGGTTATTACTGAATCAACCACCTGCGTAAAAAATGGAAAAGCCACTGAAAATATTATTGCTCGAAGACAACCCGATAGATGCTGAGATCATTCAGCGGAGGTTGTTGAAAGAGAAAACGAACTGTGAGTTCTTTATAGCAACGAATAAAAAAATTTTTTTACGGGGGCTTGAAGAATTTTTTCCCGACGTAATACTTTCTGATAATTCATTACCCCAGCTTAATGCAATAGAAGCTTTGAAATTAACCCGCCGGCAATACCCGCATATCCCTTTTATACTGGTGACCGGAACGGTATCGGACGAATATGCTGCCGACGTTATTAAAGCAGGTGCCGATGATTATATCCTGAAGGACAGGACAACAAGATTACCTGCTGCTATTAATGCAGCATTAAAACAGCGTGCGATCAAAAAAGAAATTGCCGATTACAAATATGCATTGGATGAATCAGCTGATGTAACCATTACCGACCAGAGAGGAATAATAATCTATGCCAATGAAAATTTCTGCAGGATATCCCAATACAGCGCAGAAGAGCTGATTGGTAAGGATCACCGGATCACTAATTCCGGTTATCACCCGGCATCCTTTATAAAAAACTTGTGGGTGACCATTGCCCGTGGAAGAAACTGGCATGGAGAATTCCGGAATAAAGCAAAGGACGGAAGCTTTTATTGGGAGGATACCACTGTAGTTCCATTCCTGGATCAAAAAGGGAAGCCCTACCAGTATTTGGCTATCCGGGCAGATATAACGAAAAGAAAAGAAGCAGAAGAAGAACTCCTGCAAAGTGAAAGGAAATTAAAAGAGGCCCAGGCCATTGCACATATCAGCAATTGGGAAGTAGATCTTGAACAACATACCAATACATGGTCAGATGAGTTTTACAGTATATATGGTTTAACCAAAGGTGAAGTACAGCCTTCACCCGAATTTTTTTTATCATTTATGCATCCCGACGATGCTTCCTATGCCCAAAAGATTGTAGGAGATGCTTTCGCTACTTCCAAAGACTCATCATTCGAATTCCGTTTTATCCGTAAGGATGGCATCATAAGACATGGTCGTTCTGAGTGGAGATTTGAATTTAATAAAACCGGGAAACCAGTGCGGCTCTATGGGATCCTTCAGGATATAACAGAACGCAAAATAGCAGAACAGGAATTACAGACCGCCCATAACCGCTTATCTTTTCATATAGATAATGCTCCACTGGGATTTATTGAATGGGATGAACAGATCAGGCCAAAAACATGGTCTAAACGGGCGGAAGAAATTTTTGGATGGACAGAAGAAGAGATCATTTCCGGACAAGTAGATTGGATCACCAAAGTCTATGAAGGAGACCAGCCCTGGGTAAGCAAGATAAGCGAACAACTGGTATCCGGAGAATTGGAAAAAAATCATTTACAGCACAGGAATTACACTAGGGATGGCAGGGTGATATGGTGCGATTGGTTCAATTCGGTATTAAAGGACGAGAATGGGAAAGTGATATCTATCCTGTCACTTGTCCAGGATATTACAGAACGTAAAAAAGCAGAAGAAGAGATCATTAAAAGCGAAGAACAATACAAAGATCTTGTTGATAATATTAATGACCTGATCTGTACGCATGACCTGGACGGGCTGGTTCTATCTGTTAACAAAGCTGCCGAAGAACTGATAGGTCACAAATTTGATCCAAAGGAGAATCTGAATATTAAGGATATCCTGGATCCTGATAAAAAAAATATGTTCGATGTCTATATAACCGAACTCAAAAAAAAGGGTCATGTACAAGGGTTAATGAAGGTGAAAAGTTTTACCGGCAAGAGTCATATTTGGGAATATAAAAATTCTTTAAAAACAACAGGAACGAAAACCGCTATTGTAAGAGGTTATGCAAGGGATATTACCGAAAGCAGAAAAGCAGAAGAAGAATTAAGCCGTAATGAACTCCGCTTCCGTACCTTAACCAGCAATGCCCCGGTAGGAATTTTTCAAACTGACGCTGCCGGTAAAACCATCTATGTTAATGAGATGTGGATGAAGATCACCGGGCTGACATTTGATAGAGCAATGGGTGATGGATGGCTTGAGATACTTCATCCCGACGATAAGGAAAAAGAAATAAAACAATGGCTGAACAGATCAAAAAAGGGTCTTGAATCTTCTTCAGAATTCCGGCTTCTTGACAAAAAGGGAAATACAAGGTGGGTGATAGGTAAAGCAACCCCTCTGTTTAATACAAACCAGCAAGTAACCGGTTACATTGGAACCCTGACTGATATTACTGAAAGAAAAAAAGCAGACGAACTGTTGAAAGAAAGTAATAAACGGTATGAGTTTGTTAACAAGGCCACCCAGGATACTATCTGGGAATGGGATTACCGGACAAACAAGGGCCGATGGGGAGATGGAATTATGACTACATTCGGTTATTCAGCAGATAAACTGAATTATGGTGAGAACTGGATGGATGAATATGTACACCCGGATGATAAAGAACGGGTTTCAAAAGAAACCCGGAACTGCATTAAAAATAATTTACAATTCTGTCAGCATGAATACCGTTTCCTTTGTGCTGACGGTGCCTATAAATATGTGTTTGACCGGGGATATATCCTTTATGATGAAAACAAAAAACCTTACCGGATGTTCGGGGCGATGACGGACCTGACAGAAAAGAAAAGACTGGAGAGAGAACTGGCAGAGCAGCAGATGAAACAACAGAAATTAATAACAGAAACGATCATCCAGACGCAGGAAAAAGAACGGAATGAACTGGGCAGGGAACTGCATGATAACATCAACCAGATATTAGCCACCGTAAAAATGTACCTGGGCCTGGCTAAAGCAAAAGAAAATGTTACTGTAGACCTGGTGGGTCAAAGCTTTGAATATGTGACTGAGGCCATGGAAGAGATCAGGAAACTTTCTCACTCTCTGGTGGCGCCTTCGCTTGATATTAGCCTCAAAGAAGCCCTTGAAGAGTTGGCGGGAAATGCTAACTTGTTTAATGACCTGCAGGTGCAATTGGTGTTTGATGAAAAATATAATGAAAAGGATATTGATAAGAACAAAGAACTGATGTTTTACCGTATTGTACAGGAGCAGATGAACAATATCATCAAATATGCAAAAGCCGGTAAGGTGGTTATTACTTTAAAAACAGACGATGATGTCCTGGTCTTATCTGTTGCTGATGATGGGGTGGGGTTTGATGTTACGCAAAAAAGTAAAGGCATCGGTTTAAAAAATATCAGCAGCCGGGTGGAATTCTATTCCGGCAATATGAATATTATTTATTCCCCGGGCCAGGGATGCACATTGGAAGTTTTCGTACCTTGTTAACGGTTAAATATTTTAATATGAAAAAAATTACGGTTGCTATAGTTGATGATCATAAACTCATAAGACAAATGTGGTCAACGATGCTTAAAAGTAATAGTGAAATTGAAATAACAGGGGAAAGCGAAGCCATGGATGAAGCCGTTGAAATGATCAGGATAAAAAGACCGGATATTGTTTTGCTGGATATTAACCTGGCAGAGGGTTCGGGCCTGGATGCTGTGCCGCTGATACGAAAATTTTCACCCGGGACCAGGATCATTGCTGTTTCCATGCATAACGAACCTGCTTATGTAAAAAAAATGATGAAGCTGGGGGCCAAAGCCTATGTCACTAAAAATTCATCGCACGAAGAAATGTTCAAAGCCATTGAAGAAGTAATGGCCGGCAGGATCTTCTTATGTGCTGAAGTAAAAAATATCCTGGCAGAAAAAGCGCTCCGGGGTGAAGAGAACGAACAGACCGTTAAAGATCTGTCCCTGCGGGAAATTGAAATTATCAAACTCATCAAAAACGGGTTATCGTCTAAAGAAATTTCTTCGGCGTTAAATATTGCTACCCGTACCGTAGAAGTCCACAGGCACAATATCCTTAAAAAGTTGAGATTAAAGAACACGGCATCTCTTATTAATTATATCAATACTACAGACCTTACTTTTTGACAAACTTAAACTCCTTTCAATTTCCTGTTCTTATTTAAGAATTCTTCAAATTCCTTCAAACCAAAGCTGCTCAGGTTATTCTCTTTTGTCAATCCTCCTTTTTGCGCAGCAAGCACTCCGTATTTTACATCATCAAAACCATCCAGGGCATGAGCATCGGGATCAATGGAAAGTAAAACTCCTTTTTCTATGGCATAGCCAATATACTTCCAATCCATATCAAGACGACGGGGATGTGCATTAATTTCGATCACAACATGGTTAGCAGCGCAGGCATCAATTATTTTCTTATGGTCAACCGGGTAACCATTACGGCTCAATAGCAGCCGGCCCGTCATGTGACCAAGAATAGTAGTATACGGATTTTCAATGGCGGTTATCAACCGTTTCATGGCTTTTTCTTCATTCATCTTCAGGTTGCTGTGTACGGAAGCGATAACGAGGTCAAATGTCTTTAACACGGAGGATGTATAATCAAGGTTGCCATCGTTCAGGATATCGCTTTCAATGCTTTTGAAAATTTTGAAGGGTTTCAGTTTATTGTTCAGTTCGTCAACATAGCGATGTTGTTCCTTTACCCGGTCTTCTTTCAGGCCATTGGCATAAAAAGCCGTCTGGGAGTGATCGGAGATAACAAGGTATTCAAGTCCCCGTTTGACGCACTCGTTGGCCATCTCCTCAATGGTATTACTTCCATCGCTCCAGTTACTGTGACTGTGGATGATGGAACGAATGTCTTCCGGTTGTACCAGTTTCGGCAACTTGTTCTTCTTTGCTTTTTCAATAATAGCTGTTGTTTCTCTCAGGCAGGGCGGGATAAAAGGTATTTTGGCTTCTGCAAAAATGGTTTCATCACTATCGCCGTGGGAAAATTTTATGGAAGGGAATGTTTTTTGAAAAGTATCGGTGAACTCTTTGTTACCCGTAGTGGTGAATTGTCGTTCAGTAATATTTTTTCCCCCGGTATAAAGGCGAAGCTTTAATCCGTTCTTCAACTTGTATAACAGGTTATCTTTATTTTCTTCAAGCAATTCCGGTGGTTGTGCAGTCTGGAATTTTGGTTTAATGATCTCATTCGGTTCGGTTATCACAAATTCTAATTCTTCTATCGTTAAAGCCTGTCTCCTGTAAGCACCGGTTATTCTTACTTTATCCGGCGAAAATAATTTCTTAAGATAATTTTCGATCTGCGGGAACACTTCTTCGAGTTGTGCATACAGGAAATGCCCCTGGTTCAGGAAATAAAAATTTATGGCATCTTGTACGTTTTTCTGTGTTTTTTCGCCAAATCCTTTAAAAAGTGTCAACCGGTTCTCGTTGCATGCATAGAGCAATTCTCCCAAAGATTCTATCTCCATCTGCTTCCAGATCGTATTGATTTTTTTTGGACCAATACCTTTTATGTTCAGCATTTCAATAACACCCGGTGGTGTTTTGCTGATGTATTCACTCAATATTTCCAGCTTACCGCTGTCCAGCATTTCGATCACTTTCTTCCCTACACTGTCGCCAATACCTTTAACAGTAAATAATTTTTCCCGCGGCGTATCTTTTAACTGCATAGGAAGCTTCTCGATGTTGAAAGCCGCTATGGCATAGGTTTTCGTCTTAAAGGAGTTTTCGCCGTGGATGTCCATCAGTTTGGCGAGGAGGTCAAAATTATCAGCGATCGCGGTATTTTCCATACCACTAATTTAAGATTTATTAAAAGCAGGGACATAAAAAAAGTCCCGCCAGAAGCGGGACTTTTTAAGTCGTTTAAGAAGCTCTTAAACTTATTTCTTTTTCTTTGCAGCTTTCTTCTTAGGAGCAGCTTTTTTCTTTGCAGCTTTTTTCTTAGTAGCCATTTTGTTAGAATTTAATGTTAGTAAAAATGGGTTAACGATAATAAAGATAACAATTATTTCACATTACCCAAATTTTTTTACAAAAAAATCTAAAATGGAAAATTGTATTATGCTTCAACAGGAGTTACTGAAACATAAGTTCTGTTGTTTTTTCTTTTACGAAATTCAACAACACCATCACTTAATGCAAACAAAGTAAAGTCTTTTCCAACGCCAACATTTTTACCGGGATGATAAACTGTGCCGCGCTGACGAATAATAATGTTACCGGAAATAACGGCCTGGCCGCCAAAAATTTTTACACCAAGGCGTTTGCTTTGAGAGTCGCGGTTATTCTTTACGCTGCCTTCACCTTTTTTATGTGCCATTGTATAAAGTTTATTAGTTAGTTTATTCGTTGATCAGTGAACCGATCAAGCAATACTTGTTACTTTAATTTTTGTATAAGCTGTACGATGACCTTTTTTCTTGTGAAAACCTTTTCTTCTTTTTTGCTTGTAAGCAATTACGGTATCACCTTTTACCTGGTCAATGATCTCTGCCTGTACTTTTGTTTTTACAGAAGAACCTACAGAAAGTTTGCCCCCGGCATCTGCCAGCAAAACTTCGAGGTCAACATTGTCGCCGGCTTTACCTTCCAGGTGCGGAACGTACAAAGTCTGGTCTTTTTCCACCTTAAACTGCTGTCCGGCTACTTTTATTACTGCAATCATACGCTTAAAATTAGGACGGCAAAGGTAAGGGTAAATATGGTTTCAGCAAACAGAAAATCAAAGTTTTACTGACCTTTTAGGTGCTTTGATATGCAGAATTTTGAACAGAAAATGACCATGTTTTGCAGGACCTTCCTTTATATTTGTACCCTGTCTTCAGGTTCTCTATAGCAGAAAGTATGAAAATCAAGTCCTTCTTAGCCCGGCCGTTTGCTTCATATATATATAAAGGTATCCGCAAAGGAATGGCCACGGCAGTGGCCGACCAGGAAAATATTCTGAAAATCCTTCTAAAAACGGGGCGGAACACAGACTTTGGAAAAGAAACCGGGTTGGATAAACTGAATACTTATGATGAATTCAGACAGGCGGTTGCCATCCGGGATTATGAGCAGATGAAACCCTGGATCGAGCGGATCAAAGAGGGACGTCATAATGTGTTGTGGAAAGGCAAGCCCATCTATTTTGCTAAAACCTCCGGTACCACCAGCGGCACCAAGTATATCCCGATCAGCAAAGAGTCAATCCCCAATCATATTAATACAGCCCGCAATGCACTGCTTTGTTATATGGCTGAAACAGGCAACACAAAATTCGCCGATGGTAAACTTATCTTTTTGTCCGGGTCGCCGGAACTGGAAAGAGTGGGAGGCATCCCAACCGGAAGGTTAAGTGGCATTGTCAACCATCATGTACCCAAATACCTTCGCAGTAACCAGATGCCATCGTATGAAACCAATTGCATTGAAGATTGGGAAACTAAATTGAATAAGATCGTTGATGAAACGATCGATAAGAATATGACATTGATCAGCGGCATACCGCCGTGGATGCAGATGTATTTTGATGAACTGATAAAAAGAAGCGGTAAAAAAGTAGGAGAGTTGTTTCCTGATTTCAGTGTGATGGTACAGGGAGGTGTGAATTTTGAACCGTATAAAGCGAAGTTGCTGGAAAGTATCGGAAGAAAGGTTGATACGATCGAGCTGTTTCCGGCCAGTGAAGGCTTCTTTGCATTCCAGGATTCGCAGGAAGCGGAAGGATTATTGCTGAATACAAATAGCGGCATCTTTTTTGAGTTTGTACCGGCTGCTGAGATCTTTAATGAGAACCCTGCGAGGTTATCATTAAAAGATGTGAAAGTGGGCGAGAATTATGCATTAATTATTAATAGTAATGCCGGTCTTTGGGGTTATAATTTGGGTGATACGGTCAAATTTGTTTCCATTAACCCTTACAGGTTGCTGGTAACAGGAAGAACCAAACATTTTATTTCCGCCTTCGGGGAACATGTGATCGGGGAAGAAGTAGAAGCCAGTATGTTGAAAGCTTCCGGGGAAGATAATCTTCATATCACTGAATTTACAGTTGCCCCTTTTGTTAGCAGTGACGAAGGAAAATCATTTCATGAATGGTTTGTAGAATTTGAAAACATGCCACATGACCTTTCCTCCTTTGCAGCCAAACTTGACAGGCAGCTCCGGGAAAAAAACAGTTATTATGATGACCTGGTGAGTGGTAATATTCTGTCGCCGCTGAAAATTACCCCTGTTCGCAAAAACGGGTTCATTGATTACATGAAATCGATCGGTAAATTAGGAGGGCAAAATAAAATACCCCGCCTGAGTAATGACAGAAAGGTTGCGGATGAACTAGCAAAGTTCAGTGAGGAAGAAATTATTAATTAATAATTATTAATTAATAATTAAAAACAGCATTTATGAATTCTGAAACACCCATAAAACGCATTGCAATATTCGGTTCCACCGGTTCTATCGGTACACAGGCATTGAATGTAATTGAAGCTAACCCCGACAGATTCTCCGCAGAAGTGCTTACGGCACATACTAATGATGAACTGCTGGTGCAACAGGCTCTTAAATTCAAACCTAATATTGTTGTCATCGGTGATGAAAAAAAATATACCAAAGTAAAAGAAGCGCTTGCCTCCACCGACGTAAAAGTATTTGCCGGGGAAAAATCGCTGGATGAAGTGGCTTCCATGGATTGTTTTGACCTGATGCTCGCCGCCATTGTTGGTTATGCAGGATTGCGGCCAACGCTGAAAGCGATCGGCAACGGCAAGGCCATTGCTTTGGCCAATAAAGAAACATTAGTGGTAGCCGGTGATATTATGATGAAGCAGGCCGTGGAAAACCGGGCGCCGATCATCCCGGTGGATTCAGAACATTCAGCGATATTTCAATGCCTCGTTGGTGAATCGAGGAACAGGATAGAAAAAATAATCCTTACTGCATCCGGCGGACCCTTTCTTGGCCGCAAGCCCAATTACCTGGTGAATGTAAAAAGAGAACATGCATTGCAGCATCCCAACTGGACCATGGGCGCCAAGATCACTATTGATTCAGCTACGCTGATGAACAAAGGCCTGGAAATGATCGAAGCTAAATGGCTGTTCAACCTGAGGCCGGAACAGATACAGGTGGTCATTCATCCGCAAAGTATCATTCATAGTATGGTGCAGTTTGAAGATGGAAGCATTAAAGCACAAATGGGATTGCCGGATATGAAGCTGCCGATCCAGTATGCACTTGCTTTTCCAAAAAGAATGAAAAATGATTTTCCGCGTTATGATTTCCGGAAAGTAAGTACACTCAATTTTGAAGAACCGGATGTTAAAACATTCAGAAACCTTGTACTGGCCACTGAAGCATTGAAGAAAGGAGGCAACCTCCCCTGCGTGATGAATGCGGCCAATGAAATAGCGGTGTATGCCTTTCTGCGCAACCGTATCAACTTTTTGGATATGACGGATGCGATAGAAAAAACCATGCAAAACATCTCCTTTATCGAGAAGCCCACACTGGAGGAATATTTTGAAAGCGACGGAGAGGCCCGTAACTTTGCTGCCGATTTAATCAAACTATAAACCCCCTGAACGAAGTTCGCAACCTTCGCAAGGGCTCGGTTGCCTGAAAGGGGAACTTAGGTTCAATAGTTTTTAAATTGTTCGATATCACAAAAAATTAATTATTTCTGTTCATATAACCCCAAAGAGAAGTTTTCATTCTTTTTGGGGTTGTGCTAAAAGCTCCGCCCGTGGCGGATTGGGGTATATTATGCATAATCTATTAGCTATTAACTGGAGCATTGTGGGTGTAAAGGCTGCACAGTTCATCCTGTCTTTCTCTATTTTGATCCTCTTGCATGAGTTTGGTCATTATATCACGGCAAAATGGTTCAAGTGCAGGGTCGAGAAATTCTACCTGTTTTTTAATCCATGGTTCTCACTGTGGAAAAAGAAGAAGGGAGAAACAGAATATGGCATTGGCTGGATCCCTCTTGGTGGTTATGTGAAGATCTCGGGAATGATCGATGAGAGCATGGATAAAGAGGCGATGAAACAACCGCCGCAACCGTACGAGTTTCGCAGCAAGCCGGCGTGGCAAAGGCTCATCGTTATGCTCGGGGGTGTTATTGTCAACATCATTTTAGCTATTCTTATTTTCATTGCCATATTATGGGTTTGGGGTAAAGAATATTTGCCGCCGGTAAATGCTAAATACGGGATAACGGCTGACAGCCTCGCCCAAAAAACAGGATTAAGAGATGCCGATATTGTTCTTAAAGTAGGTGGCAAGGACGTGAAAAACATTCTGAGATTAAAGGCTGATATTGTTTATAATGAAGGACCAGATGTTATCACGGTGAGAAGAGGTGACAGTATTGTTGATCTTAGTTATGATGATAAGCTTCGCAGAAAACTGAATAGCCGGGATGCAGGTGATTTTGCTTCCATAAGAATTCCTTTTATTGTTTCAAAATTCTCCAAAGGTTCAACGGGAGAAAAAGCCGGGTTGCAAAAAGGCGACAGGATCATTGCGGTTGATAACATTCCTGCTTTGTATCATAATGAATATCTTAACCTCGTTAAGGAAAAGAAGGATGCTGATATTTCAATGACTGTTGTAAGAGGCGGCGATACCATGATGAAATCAGCCCATCTTGATAAGGATGGCAAACTGGGAGTGTATCCCGAGACGGATCTGAAAAAACTCGGATTTGTTACGGAAAAAATAAAATATAGTTTTTTAAAAGCCATACCTGCCGGATTCAACGAATGCTGGAGCACACTTAGCAATTACATGAAAGGTCTGAAGCAACTTTTTAGCGGGAAGGCCAAGGCAAGTGAATCCGTCGGAAGTGTTTTCAGCATTGGGAGCATTTACCCGGGTGAATGGGACTGGCAAATATTCTGGACGCTTACGGCAATATTCAGTATCATACTTGCCTTTATGAATGTATTGCCTATTCCCGGTTTGGATGGCGGTCATGCATTATTTACATTATCGGAAATGATCACGGGCCGCAAACCAAGCGATAAATTCCTGGAATATTCACAGATAGTTGGCATGGTATTATTATTAGGATTGATGGCCTATGCCCTGGGGTTGGATATATTCAGGATGTTTAAATAGGTTGAGACTGAAATAAATAAGAAATAAGGAATAAGAAATGAGAAATAAGAAAGTATAACACTCCGCATCTTCAATAATGAATAACAAGTAACCGGAGTTTGTTATGTACGTACTTTCTAATTTTTTATTCTTTATTTCTCATTACTTATTTCCTAACCGGGGGTGCCTGGTATTGACAGCATAGATCTTTGAAAGTGTAAGCATGTGCTGCGTTGCGTAATTAGCAGTTAAATCTGAATACGAAAACCTTAAATGGCAATACTCAATTTGCCATGGCTGCTTAATCAGTGATTAAGTAGTCATTATGGCCGGGTGAAAGGCTGGCTTGTAGCCCGTTGCCCCGCCCAATCAAAAAAACAATACGAGCTGCTGCAACCAAAGGCTGTGCTGGTTGCTTAAGAACATTCAGCTAAGGAATCAATCGGTTGTTTGTTCCCAGTTGGTTTCTGACACAATAAAACAAAATAAACATGTAGAAAGCTTTTGAAGAATATGTTTGGACATCGGTTCGAATCCGATCACCTCCACAATAGAGTTCCCTGCCTGACTGCGTCACGCAGGCAGGGACTCTCCTCACCTCCACCTGCTCCGGCAAACGGGTACTCAATAAAGAGTGTCTGCTTGCCGGTTTTTTATTTTAATCATTGCCCGGTTCCCGATAACTCATTAAGGCCGTAGATATAACTCTACATGAGCATTACAGCTTTTATTACTATGAATATACTCAACGTTCTACTTCCCGGTAGCAGCGTACCAGGTTACTTTGTAAATAGTATGGACGGAAGGATCAAAATAAATGAACTAAGTATTTTTTGATAAGTAGATATACATAAAACACTTTTTTCCCTACGTAATTAACCAAATAAATAATGAACTTTGAAGTTAGTATTACAGAATATCGCTTATCGTTTAAGCAGGAAAAACCTTACCTAATTTTAAAAAACCAATATCCCTATGGAAAAGATCACCATCCTCCTTGTTGACGACCACAAACTGATCAGAGATTCGTGGTGTTTCATTCTTAACAACGACCCCCGCTTCCAGATCATCGGGGAAACCAGCGGAGGGAATGAGGCCATTGAACTGGCCAGGACCAGGAAGCCCCAAATAGTTTTGATGGATGTAAATATGGCCCCCTTAAATGGCTTTGATGCTACCCGGGAGATCCGGAAGTTTTCACCGGCTTCAAAAGTTATCGGGATATCCATGTACTCGATGCCTGCTTATGCAAAACGAATGTTGCAGATGGGAGCGATGGGTTATGTTACCAAAAACTCATCCAAAGATGAAATGTTCGAGGCTATTGTGGAGGTCAACAATGGCAGGAAATATGTTTGCGGTGAAGTAAAAGATATCCTTGCACTCCAGGAACTGGAAGATGACGGAGTCAGGCAACCTGATATGAATGTTCTTTCACGCCGGGAAATTGAAATTGTTCACCTGATCAGGGAAGGCATGTCTTCCAAAGAAATTGCCTTACGACTGGAGGTCTCATTGAAAACAGTAGAAGTGCACCGCTATAACATTCTCAAGAAACTTGGTCTGAAAAACACGGCTTCACTGGTCAATTTTATCAATTCGCATGGTTTATGATCTGCTGAATTGACCAAATGGACAGCTGTGTTTATTATTTCTTAATGGAAGAGACAGTATATGATCTGGGCGTGTTGACCCTGTGAAACGAACTGCACCACAATTAATTATTGTTTTAGTTCCTCCGGCCATAAGCTTTCTTCTCCCCAATATCGTATTTGTATATGAAGTATGAGGTGGATAATAAATTCTCATTTTTACAAAATGATGGAAGGACCCATAAAATAATCAATAGCCTTCAGGTAGGCGTTTTGATACAGGGACCCCGATCAGAGATCCTTTTCAGTAATAAGGCGGCATTGAATATGCTGGGATTGACAGAAGATGAACTTTACGGAAGATCCTCTTTCCATCCTGAATGGAATGTCATTCATGAAGATGGCTCATTGTTTCAGGGACCAGCACATCCTGTTCCAACTGCGATCACTACAAAAAGATCTGTTACCAATGTCATCATGGGAGTGTACAGGCCTGTTACAAAGGACCGGGTATGGTTATTAGTGAATGCGGAACCATTGCTGGATGATAAAGGCGAAATAAAGGAAGTGGTCTGCAGCTTCAGCGATATTACAAAACACAAAGCTGTGGAGGAAAAGCTAACCTGGTTATATCAAAGCCTTGAGATAAGAGCATTTGAACTGGCTACTTCGAATGCTGAACTGGAAAGGTTTGCTTATGTGGCCACACATGACCTGCAGGAACCCCTACGTTTGGTAAGCAGCTTTATGCAATTACTGAAAAAGAAATATGCCAAACAGTTGGATGAACAGGCGACAGAATATATTGATTATGCTGTGGGCGGGGCCAACCGCATCAAGAAACTGATACTGGATCTGCTGGAGTTTTCAAAAGTCAGCAGCAACAGGGAAGAGTTTACCCCAACTGATATGAATATGGTATTGCAGGATGTATCCCTTGTGTTTTCCGGGGAACTGAAAGATACAGGGGCAGAATTAATTATCCCGACATTGCCAACGATCAATGCCAATACGGCTTTGATGCTGCAGCTTTTTGAAAACCTGGTTGGGAATGCTTTAAAATACCGGGACGGCCTCAAACCGCTCATACAAATTGACTGTAAAGAAAAAGATGATGAATTCCGGTTTAGTGTAACTGATAACGGCATTGGGATCGATCCGGAATATTCCGATAAAATATTTATCCTTTTTCAACGATTGCATAACGATAATGAGACCTATGAAGGAACAGGTGTTGGCCTGGCCATTTGCAAAAAGATCGTGGAGCTGCACCAGGGAACTATCTGGGTAGTATCTGAAAAAGGAAAAGGCAGTACGTTTTATTTTACTATTCCCAAAGCGCAAAACCAGGCATATGAAAAATTATAAAAAACAGAAATACCTGTTTCTATATGTTTCATTGCTTATTGTAATAAGCAGCTTTGCTGTATTATTCCTCAACTTCAGGAAGCAGCTCCGTCTGCAAAATGAAATCCTGAAGATCGAGGCCAATGTGATCCAGGCAGACTCTCTCACGGCAAACCTGCTGCAAATTGAATCGGATAAACGGGGTTTCCAGCTTACCAATGATGCTAACTACCTGAAAAATTTTGATAGGATGAAGATGAACAGCCATAGTAACGTGGCCAAATTGAAATTAAATAATATTGCAGCCGCCGATACGGATATTATTGTTCATATTGACTCTTTATTAATATTAAGGATCGCCAATCTTGACAGTGGGATTCTTCTTTTTACAACCAAAGGGTTTGATGCGGCCATTGCCTTTATGGAGATAAAGGAAAAGAAGGATATCCGGGAACTGCTTAATCTAAAGCTGGGCCTGTTAAAAGATCATCTGCTCCGGCGATTAGAAGAAAACACGTTATGGATAAATAGCCGGAGTAACCATAATTTAGCCGGCCTTCTTATATTGCTGTTCATTTTTATTTTGGTGATGCTTGTGGGAACAAGAATGTTTGGCCGGGCCCAGCAGAAAATCATGAATAGTGAAAAAAGGTACCGCCAGATCGTTGAAACAGCGCAGGAAGGGATCTGGGTGCTTGATGAAAATAACTATACCACTTTTGTTAACAAGAAAATGTGTGAAATGCTTGAATATTCCCGGAAAGAAATGATGGGAAAACAAAATTATTATTTTAAGGATGATGAAGGAAAGAAAAAAGCAATGGAGGATATTGAGAGAAGAAAAAGCGGGATAACTGAAACTCAAATTTCTAAATTTACAACAAAGAGCGGTAACGTTGTTTGGACATCTGTATCAACCAACCCCATTTTTGACGACGAGGGAAAATATGTTGGGGCTCTGGGTATGTTTACAGACATTACTGAAAGAAAAAAGAATGATGAAGAGTTGATAGAGGCGCAAAATAAATTCCAGGCCATTTTCGACAATACAGCGGATGGAATTTATCAAAGCACTATTGATGGAAAATTCATAATGTCCAACCCCTCCATGGCCAGGATATTTGGTTACGACTCTCCTGTTGAATTCATTTCTTCTATAACTGATATTGGCAAACAACTTTATGCTGATCCTGCTGACCGGCAGAGAATGTCGGAGTTGCTTGCCTGTCACGATCATGTAGAGAATTTTGAAGCATCCCTTTTAAGAAAAAACGGTGACATCATTTGGGTAAGCGAAAGTACCAGGACCGTCAGGAATGAAAAAGGAGCGATTAAATATTTTGAAGGGACACTGAAAGATATTACTGAACGTAAGAAAGCAGAAAATGAACTGGTGCAGGTACAAAAAAAGTTCCAGGCCATTTTCGATAACACAGCAGATGGAATTTATCAAAGCACTATTGACGGGAAATTCATCATGGTCAATCCTTCCATGGCCAGGATATTTGGTTACGATTCTCCCGGCGATCTTCTCCGTTCCGTTACGGATATCGGTACACAGGTTTATGCAAATCCTGCGGATCGGGAAAAAATGTCAGCCATAATTTTAACAGACGGTCATGTAGAGAAATACGAGTTGCAGGTGTTTACAAAAAATAAAGCGATCATTTGGGTAAGTGCAAATATTCGTTTGGTTTGCGATGAAAAAGCTGCTATGAATTATCTTGAAGGCACACTGGAAAACATTACAGAACGAAAAAAAGCAGAGGAAGAAATATTACAGCTTAACCGGAACCTTGATCAGTTCGCCAATATTACAGCCCATGATCTGCAGGAACCTATAAGAATGGTTAGCGGATTTTTAGGATTGCTGGATAAAAAATACCAGGATATCCTGGATGAACAAGGCAGGTCTTATGTATACCGGGCCAAAGATGGCGCCGACAGGATGAGCATATTGATAAAAGACCTGCTCGAATTTTCCCGTTCGGCTAATACCGCAGCTAAAAAAGAACCCGTTGACATTAAATTTGTAATGGCCATGGTGAATAACGATCTAAGTATAGTAATAGAGGATACTCAAACCACTCTTTCTGTTCCATCCTCCTTACCCATAATAACAGCCAACCAAAGTGCATTATACCGCCTCTTTCTTAACCTGGTAAGTAATGGTATTAAATTCAGAAAAAAAGACAAGGCGCCTGAGATCACAATAACCGTAAAAGAATTACCAGATTGCTGGGAATTTGTTCTACAGGATAATGGAATTGGCATTGCGGAAAAAGACCAACCCAAATTATTCCAGGCATTCAAGCGGCTGCACCGGAGAGAAGAATATCCCGGAACAGGTTTGGGCCTGGTAACCTGTAAGAAAATAGTGGAAACGCATGGTGGGAAAATATGGATGGTATCTGAATTGGGTAAGGGCACAGCTTTTCATTTTACCATTAGTAAAACGTAATGAATCTCATAACACTGAAATAAATAATAAGTAACTGTCCGATGGAAGAAGTCATACAAATAAATAGCGAACTGGCAAAGCTCCGGGAAGACCTGGAGAAGAAGAATATGGAGGTTGAAAGTTTGAATAATAAACTTGAAGAGCTGACAAAAGAAACGAACCAGTTTACTTACATCGTTTCACACGATCTGCAGGCATCATTGCGGCTGGTGACGGGCTTTCTCGATTTGCTTGGAAAAAAACATGCTGATAAACTTGATGGATCAGCCAAACAATATATTGATTATGCAGTAAAAGGAGCCTGTAAAATGAGAAGCCTGGTTGCAGACCTGCTGGAATATTCCCGGCTGAATCCTGATACCGGTGAATTTGCCGAAGTGGACCTGGATGTGATCATGCAGGAAACGAAAGAAAAATATCAATCCCTTATCGAAGAAACAGGAGCGGTGATCATAAGCGATCATTTGCCGGCCGTGAAGGCCAATAAGAAGCAGATGGCACAATTATTTCAGCATCTCCTGGAAAATGCTTTGAAATTCCGAAGCAGGGCGGTGCCTGAAATTAATATAACTTTGAAGAAAGAGAATGGCTTTTGGGTGATAGGAATAAAAGATAACGGAATAGGCATTGATCCGGCTTTTGCTGAAAAGATATTTATCATTTTCAGGCGGCTGTATAATGATGAAGCAGGATATGACGGCACAGGGATCGGGCTGGCGCTCTGTAAAAAAATTACACAATTGCATGGTGGTGAAATTTGGGTAGAACCGGCAGGAGAAAGTGGAAGTATATTTTATTTTTCTCTTCCTGTTCGATCGTAATATTTTTTGGGATAAAAATCATATTGTTATGAGTGAAGTAAATATTTTGCTGGTAGAAGACAACGAAGGCGACATTATACTTACTACCGAGGCGTTTAAAGACATGAAGCTGGACAATAAAATTGACGTGGTAAGAGATGGGGAAGAAGCTCTCCGGTTCCTGAAAAAGCAGGAACCTTTTGCCGATGTATCCACACCCCAGCTGATCTTAATGGATATTAACCTGCCGGGAATGGATGGTAAGCAGTTGCTGGATATCATTAAAAGGGATGAGGCACTTAAAAATATACCGGTAGTAATGCTGACCAGTTCTGATACCGATGAAGATATCAGTGAGTGCTATGATAAACATGTGAACTGGTATATTACCAAGCCTATCGATTTTGACAAATACACGAAAGTAATGCATGAAATAGAAGCATTCTATGTATCTTTTGTGCCTTATCCAAAAGGCAAAAAATGACCCTGGCTGTAATGTTAAACACTTACGGCACAAAGTATGTAATAACTAATAACAGGAAGATCTGGCCAATAATGAACTTTAGAGCAGATTTTATTGTATTTTTTTCGCTTGTTCAAAACAGTACCCATGAGTGAGATACAGATTTTATTGGTTGAAGATAATGAAGGAGACATCATCCTTACCCTCGAAGCATTCAAAGAAATAAAAGTGAAAAACAGTATAGCTGTGGTCAAGGATGGAGAAGAAGCCATTGAGTTTTTAAAAAAGCAGGGACAATATGCAGACAGGACGATGCCTAATTTGATCTTACTGGATATAAACATGCCCAAATTAAATGGTATAGAAGTGCTGGATTTTATAAAAAAGGATGAGAAGCTCAGGAAGATACCGGTTGTTATGTTAACTACCTCCTCTTCCGAATCGGACATTGCAGCGTGCTATGAGAAATCCGCTAATTGCTTTATTACCAAACCGCTTGATTTTGGAAAATTCTTAAACGTGGTTGAAGCGATAGAGTCGTTCTGGTTTACCATTGCACAACTACCAAAAACCACGTCGTAATGACGGAATCAAATAAAGGGTTACGTATTCTGATAGTAGAGGACAATCCCGGCGACCAGAATTTATTAGCAGATCTGTTAAATGCGTCTGTTATAAAGATCCGGTTGCTTACTGTGACCGAAACTCTCGGGAAAGCCACCGATCTCCTGCAAAAGGAAGAATTTGATATTATTCTCCTTGACCTTACCCTCCCTGATAGTGCTGGTATCGGCACATTCATTACTATAAAACAATTTGCAGGCAAAATGCCGGTAATTATATTATCCGGTCTTACAGATATGAAAATCGCTGTAGAAGCTATTTCGCTTGGCGCCCAGGATTATCATATAAAAGGAGAGCTGGATGAAAAAACACTGACCAAAACGATATTGTACAGTATTGAACGCAAGCGTAAATCGGAAAATGTAAAAGAGGATGATGAACGTTATGTTATGATAAGCAAAGCTGAACTCGACTTAATGAAAAGCGAGGATATAACTAGACGGATCATAAGCGCTTCTCTCGATGCAATTATATGTATTGATATCTATGGGAAAATAACTGTATGGAACCCTCAGTCAGAAAAAATATTTGGATGGAAACAACATGAAATACTTGGAAAAACTCTTACGGAGACCATCATACCTCCTGAATACCGGGACCGGCACGAAAAGGGGATGAAACATTACATGGAAACAGGTGAAGGACCGATCCTGAACAAACTGATCGAGATCACAGCCATAAATCGTAGCGGACATCAATTCCCGGTAGAACTGACCATCGTTCCGCTGACAGAAGGAGGTCACCAGTTTTTTTGTGCTTTTGTCCGCGACATCACAGAAATGAAAAAAGCAGCAACAGAGCTGAAACAGTCGAACGAACGTTTCAAAATGATCACAAGTACCACCAATGATGCTGTTTGGGAATGGGATTTTGAAACAGGTCAAATGTGGGGCAATGAAACACACCAGCAACTTTATGGATTAACGCTTGCCGATCCTGTCCCTGTTGAGAAGCAATGGCAGGAAAGACTGCACCCGGATGACAGGGGGATCATGATAAAAAAACAGGCAGAGGCACTGGCTTCAGATACGAATGTCTTTATAACAGAATACAGGTTTAATACGGAAGAAGAAGGCTATAAAAATATTTATGACCGCTGTTACATAGTCAGGGATAAAGAAGGTAAGGCTGTTCGCATACTTGGAAGTATGATGGATATCACAGAACGTAAAAAAACAGAAGAGCTGGTAAAAGAAAGTGAAGCACGGTATAAGGCGTTGGTTGAAAACGCACCTGAAGCATTAGTGGTGTTTGATGCAGACCATGGAAAATTTGTAAGTGTAAGTGAAACGGCCATCAAACTTTTCAAAATGTCCAGGGAAGAGCTTTTGAAAATCGGGCCGGTGGAAGTTAGCCCTGAATATCAACCCGACGGCCGGCTTTCTGTTGAATCGGCGATGGAGAAGATCCGTGAGACCGTTGCCGGCGGCAAGCCTTCTTTTGAATGGACACATCGTGATAAAGAAGGCAACCCGATACCCTGTGAGGTTTGGCTGGTGCGCTTGCCATCAGAAACACAGACACTGATCCGGGGCAGTATCGTTGATATTACCGTAAGAAAAAAAGCGGAACTGAAACTTAAAGAAAGCGAGGAAAAATACAGATCGGTGATCGAGCAGGCCACCGATTTCATTATGATCACTGACCAGCAGGGAAATTTTATTGATACCAATTCCAGCTTTAATAAAACATTTGGCTACACGAAAGAAGAGATCTTACAATTGAACATTAGTAAAGTTATAGATCCGGAACAGCTCAAAATAAGACCCGTAAGATTCGATCTGTTGGTAAAAGGTGAAACCATATTAAATGAAAGGAGAATGTTGACAAAGACAGGAGCCGGCATTGATGTGGAAGCTAATGTGAAAATGCTTCCCGATGGCAGGATACTGGCCATTGCCCGGGATATCCGGGACAGGAAGAAAGCAGAAGAACAACTTTCAAATGAACGTAACCTGTTACGGGCCCTGATCGATCATTTGCCGGATTATATCTATGTAAAAGATACTTCGCTCAATTTTTTGATCAGTAACCGGGCATTTGTAAAACTGGTCGGCGCTGCATCAGAAGAAGAAAATTACCGCAAAAATTCCATTGACCTCTTTGGTGAAGAAATTGGTCAGATCAATATGAAAGAAGACAAAAAAATAATTGAAACAGGCGAGATCATTATTGACCGCGACGAACCCATTGTAACGAGAGAAGGTAAGGAACGATGGTTACTTACTACCAAAGTTCCTTTAAAGGACCAGGAAGAAAAAGTGACAGGTATCCTTGGTATCAGCAAAGACATTACAGAGCGCAAAGAGGCGGAACGGATCATAAAAGAAAGCGAAGAAAAATACCGCACCATCATCGAGCAGGCACCGGACGGGATATTTATCTCTGACAAGAATACTTTTTTCGTTGATGTAAACAGGTCCGGGTGCAGTATGCTGGGTTACACGAAAGAAGAATTACTGAAAATGAGGTTTACAGAACTGATCAGTCCGGACAGTTTAAAAAATAATCCACTCAGGATGGATGAGCTCAACAGTGGCCAAATAGTTTTAAGCGAACGGAAAGTGATCCGGAAAGATGGCTCAGAGATCTCTGTTGAAATAAATGCCAAATTACGCCCTGATGGTTTTTACCAGTCATTTATCCGCGATGTTACCGACCGCAATAAAGCAGAAGAAGCTTTAAAAGCCAGTGAAGAAAGATACCGCACCCTGGTAGAGCAGGCCGTGGATGCTATTGCACTCTATAATATATCAGGAAAGATCCTTGATGTAAATACAGGCTCGGTCAAACTGCTCGGATATAGTAAGGAAGAATTGATGAAAATGAATTTGGCAGATATCCTGACTAAAGAGGAGATTCAAACGAAACCGGTGCAATATGATGTGCTGCAAAAAGGAGTGTCAACCATCAGGCAGAGAATGATGCGGAAAAAAAATGGCTCCGTGATACAAACGGAAGTAAGGTCACAACAATTGCCCGATGGCCGTTTTCTTTCAGTGATAAGAGACCTTACTGAAAGGATAAATGCACAAGAACAGATACAAAGGGAAAAAGAACTTTCTGACTCAGTTATCAATAGCCTGCCCGGCCTGTTTTACCTGATTGACGAATCTGGCAAATATATCAGGTGGAATAAGCTCAAAGAGGAAATTAGTGGTTATACTGCGAAGGAGATCAGCCAGATGAATTCTCTTGACTTTTTTGAAGGAGAAGAAAAGAAGCTTGTTCGTCAGCGAATCAAAGAGGGTATTGCAAATGGTGTAACCGATATAGAAGCTCACCTGGTAACCAAAAAGGGAAAGAGGATCCTATTTTATTTTGCCGGCATTGCCATTGACTATGAAGGAAAAAAATGCCTGATGGGAACAGGCATAGATATATCTGACCGCAAAAAAGCGGAACAGGAATTAGAAGAATCTTATGAAGCCATCCGCAAACTGACTGAACATTTGCAAAATATAAGAGAAGAAGAAAGAGCGCATATTGCCCGTGAAATTCATGATGAGTTGGGTCAGCAGCTTACGGTCCTGAAAATGGACATATCATGGATCAATAAAAAAATACCGATACAGGATGAATCTGTAAAAGCAAGAATGAAAGAATTACTGGTCATGCTGGATGAAACAGTTAAATCAGTACGTCGTATTTCATCGGAACTGCGGCCCAGCTTGCTGGATGACCTTGGTCTTATTGCCGCTATGGAATGGCAGTTAACCGAATTTGAAAAACGTTTTGAGATCAAAACACATTTTAAATCGGATGATGCAGAAATAAAACTGCCTGAATCAGTGAAAACAGCTTTGTTCAGGATACTGCAGGAATCGCTCACCAATGTAGCCCGGCATTCTGAAGCAAAAAAAGTAACAGTATCACTGAACCGGAAAAAAAATAACTCAATTGTCTTATCGGTCGTCGATAATGGTGTTGGGTTTGATAAACAAAATGTGATCGGTAAGAAAACATTAGGTATCTTAGGGATGCAGGAAAGAACATCGATGATCGGAGGCACCTATGAAATAAGCGGAAAACCAGGTAAAGGCACAAGGGTGGTGGTAACAATTCCTTTGGTTGAGGGTAACTAAAACGAACTGGTTATGATTCGCATTTTAATTGCAGATGACCATGCGGTTGTACGCAGAGGGCTGAAACAGCTTTTGCTGGAAAAATATCCTACTGCCAGCATCGGAGAAGCAGGAGATGCTGAAGATCTGGTTGCGCAGGTGATGAACCAGGAATGGGATGTTGTTATTTGCGACATGAATATGCCCGGGCGAAGCGGTCTTGATGCGCTGCAACAAATAAAAGAACTTTCCCCAAAATTGCCGGTACTTATCATGAGCATATACCCGGAGGAACAATATGCCCTGCGGGTTTTAAAAGCCGGGGCCTTCGGTTACCTTGGAAAAGAATCGATACATGATGACCTTATCAAAGCGATCGAAATGGTGAGGATAGGAAGAAAATTCATTACACCCAACATCGCAGAAAAATTAGCCGATGCGCTTGATACAGATTCGACCCGCCCGCCTCACGAAGAACTTTCTAACAGGGAATTTGATGTTTTTAAACTACTGACCAGCGGAAAATCAGTTTCTGAGATAGCCACACAGTTATCACTCAGTTCAACCACGGTAAGCACTTACAGGTCCCGCATCATGGCAAAAATGAATATGCGTTCCATTGCCGAGCTTACGAGGTATGCGTTGGAGCATAAACTCGTTTGACGGGTTTTGTAGTTCAAACTCTACACAGTCTTTCCTTTTTACACGACATTTTCTTCTTTTATCCATTGCTAGCTTTAGCACCGTTATCTAATGAAGATATGCCCGTTCATCTTTTGCTTGTAGATATTCTTCTACAGGATAGCCATGTCTTTCATGACAAAAAAATGACAACTAATCCTATTTTCTGTGTAACACAATATTGATTTTTTTGCAAACCCCTTAACACTATGAAAAAAGATATTGTAATTATGATCGTTGATGATAATGTAAACTTCGTTAATCGCATGACAGGATTGCTGGAAAGCCTTGATGGCATCAGCTCTATCAATGTGGCGGGAGATTACGACAACGCTGTCCGCCTGCTTAATGAACAAACCCCGGATTTTCTTTTACTGGACATAAACCTTCCCGGAAAGAACGGGATGGAAATACTGAAGTTGATAAAAAATAACAAATTGAAATGTGAAGTGATCATGATCACAAATCATGCTGACGAATACTACCGGCATCAATGCAAAAAATTAGGAGCAAAATATTTTCTTGATAAATCCAGTGAATTTGGACTGGTTTCCGAGATCATCAGTAAACAAATCCTTAATTGAATCTTAACCTTTTGAAACAGCATTTCTCCAGGTATCCTTTAATATTTTAAAAGTAAAGTGAGGTATGAACAGACAGTGGCAGCATATCAGGAATATCCTTGGTACATACGGGCAGGACAAAGACCTGTTCCTTTCTTTAATCGATAAGGAGGGAAACATTTCTTCTGCCAACGCCAATATGGTCAGGTCCCTGGAACTGAAAAGCCCGGGAAAAGTAAAAACAAATTTCTTTGACCTGCTTCACCCGGTCAATCTTGATGAATTCAAAAAAACAATATTTGATTGCAGCGAAAATAATGGCTCCTGTACCGCAGAATTATATGTAAAGAACGGGTACTACCACCCCATGAAGTGGCAGATAAATTGCCTGGAAGCGACCGGGGAAAAAGAAAAAACATATTTATGTGTGGGTCAGAAATTATTAGATGACGAAAAGCCGGGACAGTCGAACAGCCCGGGAGAAAAAAATTATCAGTTGATGATGGAAGGGCTGAACACGGGTATTCTTTTCCAGGATAAAAGAGGTGAATTAATAGCGGTCAATCAGAAAACGGCTGAAATTTTTGGTACAACCCTGGAAAGATTATACGAGTTGAAAGATCTGCACAGCTTGTGGAATGACAACTGTACAATAATGACAGAAGGAGGAGAGCGGCTGTTGTTTGAGGAAGCGCCTTTTATGATGGCGTTGAAAACAGGTAAGTCTCAAAATAAGATAATTATTATAAAGTTGAGAAATGGTGAAGATCGCTGGATCGATTTTAATTCTCAACCTTTATTTGAAAATAATAACGAAAAACCAAACTCGGTTGTAACCAGTATCACGGATGTAACAATCGAAAGAAAACTGACCCGTGAATTGACAGAACAGGAAGCTTTGTTCAAAGCGTTCATGAACGAAACGCCTAACCTTGCCTGGGTGGTGGATGAAGATGCAAAACTGGTATTTGCCAGTAAGGCTTTTTATCAGTACCTGGGCATAGATGAAAAAAGATCAGTCAACCAGAACGTAATTGAACTGGTGCCCGGTCCCATTGCCAAATCCCTGTATAAAAAACACGTACAGGTTTTGCAAACCGGTGTTCCTGTTGAAACCGTGCAGAATGCGAATTTGGCTGACGGAACAAACCTTGTTTTTCACATCAATATCTTTCCCATTGATGGAGCAGGCAACAAAAAAATGCTGGGTGGACATGCTGTAAACCTTTCTGAGAATTATGCGGCGGAAAAACAGTTGCGGGAAGCTAATGACCGGCTGCTTCTTTTAACAAGGACCACATCAGATGCGATCTGGGAATGGGACATGCAAACAGGTTATATTTTCAGGAATGATGCCTTGATGGATATGATCGGTTATCAACCGGAAGAAAAAAAGGGATTGACATGGTGGTTGCGCCGTATACATCCTGAAGACCGGAACCGGGTAAGTGATAAAGTAAGAGATACTTCAGAAAAAGGCCTGCAGTCATGGGAGGACGAGTACCGGTTTAAATGTGCAGACGGACATTACAAACCTATGCGGGATAAAGGTTATGTAGTATATGAGAATGGCCTTCCCATAAAAATGATAGGTTCCCTGCAGGATGTAACTGATTTGAAAAACCTGGAAAACAAATTAATGGAGGAAAAACTGGCCCGCCAGAAAGAGATATCTGAAACAGTTATCCGGGTGCAGGAAAAGGAAAGGACCCGTATCGGGCATGAGCTCCACGATAATGTGAACCAGATACTTTCAACAGTAAGGATGTTTGTAGATATGCTGACCCCTTCCGGGAAAGAGGAACAGGACATTAAAAAGAAAAGCCTTGAATATATCATGCTGTCTATCGAAGAGATACGGAAATTGTCGAAAGAACTGGTGGTATCACAGTTAAAAGACAATCGCCTTGTAGAGAGTATATCTTCATTGATCGATGATATCCACCTGACCAATGTTGTCAAAATAAAATTCACCCATGATAATGATATTGATCTGCTGAGTCCCGGTAAAAAAGTAACACTTTTCCGCATTGTACAGGAGCAGATGAAAAACATCCTGAAATACAGCCAGGCGAAACAGGTGGAGATCTACCTGCAATCCAGGGATAATAATGCAGAACTGTCCATAAAAGATAATGGCGTTGGTTTCGATCCTAAACAAACACACAGGGGTATCGGCCTTTCAAATATTTATGAAAGAACCCGGTTTTACGATGGCCTGGTTGATATCAACACTTCGCCGGGCAATGGTTGTACGGTAACAGTATCTATTCCTTTTTCATAGTCTCCGGTCTGCCCGGGTTTCGTTTTTTAAAACAATAAATATCCGGGTTGACTAAGTAATTCTTCTTAGCCCAATTAATGGTTATACCTATTAAGTGATTTGACTATTCCGCTTCAGGTTTTTTCATGCTATAATTGCGTTGTATAAAAGTTAATACTGCCTGGTAAATCCCGAATGACCGGCAGTACAACAGATCCAATCCTTAAAAACCCAGTGATGAACAAGTCGCTTGTGCCCAACCAATTCAGCATCTTTGTAAGATTAGATGAACAAACTGTCCATGATTATTTCAATCATCATGATCCCGCACCGCTCTACAAACGCCAATTGGGACATGAATTTGAGCAATATATTTATAATTCACTTCTAACTTCAAAACGAAACGCCGTTATCAAATACCAGGTAATCTGCCTGGAGTATTCAGATAAACGTTTTATAGAGCCCGTTACCCAGGCCATACGCAGCCATTTCAACCTGAAAAAATTTCTGAAAGTAGAGGAGTTCAAAAAATTCAAGCGGCGGACCTTCAAACTTTTGCTGGCAAGCCTGGCCATTGTATTGACCTTCCAGGCCCTGGTGCCCTATGTTATTGAAGATATGGATCTCCGTATGTCAGGCTCCATTCATAATATAGTGGATGTATTCAGCTGGGTTATTTTATGGAAGCCGATCGACCGGTTGATCTTTTACTGGAACCCGTATGAAAAAGATATTCATTTGTTAGACAGGCTGGCCAGCGCAGATGTAACCGTACTTGAAAAAAACAAAGTCATTGGAAAAGACAAGCAAAAAGCATCTTAAGTTATTCATGTTGTTTTGCATGTTTGGCAGCATAGCATTCACACAGGCTAAAAGCGGGATTGAAAATTACAACCAACTTGGCCGGGGAAATGAATATATATGGATGCCGGTAGTTCATTACGAGGCAAAAAAAGGAATGTATGCAGAGTTGCGGTATAACTATGAGGACCTGAAAACTTTTTCCTTTTATGCTGGTAAAACCTATGCTGGTGAAACGGATCTCAAACACAGCATTACACCCATGGCTGGATATTGCATCGGGAAATTTACCGGCTTATCTCTTGCCGTAAATGCAGAAGCGGAGTGGAAAGATCTTTATGTCTCAACTCAAACGCAGTTCAGTATGGCAACAAAAAAAGAGGCAGCAAATTTTTTCTTTAGCTGGTCTGAGGCCGGGTATAATGTATCGCAGGTTTTTTTTGCCGGCTTAGCCATTCAATACACACGGCAGCAGGGAGCCAATGATATGCAACCGGGGTTGCTGGCCGGACTTAATTTAAAAAATATCTCAATCCCGTTTTACCTGTTCAGTCCTTTTCAAAAGGGCCGTTATATGGTGCTGGGGTTTGTTTATGAATATCATTTAAAGCGAAAAACAAATAATGGTTTGCACTTAGAATAAGTTAAACAATATCGACATTTTTTAATAAAAACACTAAAACCAGTACCGGGTAAAAAAAATATATTCTTTCTTGCGTAGTAATATCCAATCCAAAATCCAATCTATGAAAAAACTATTAGCCTCCATACTTTTATTGTCTGTTCTCTATACACAGGCACAGGTTAAGATAGGCAACAACCCGGGTACCATTAACAGTAATTCATTGCTTGAAATGGAAAGTACCAATAAAGGGTTTCTTCCTCCAAGGGTCGCCTTAAACAGCCTTAGCTCTGTTTCTCCATTATCGGGTACTGTTCCAACAGGAATGCTTGTATTCAGTACAGGTGGGACGCTGATGGACGGATATTATTATTGGAATGGTTCAGTGTGGGTGATGCTTGCCAATGCGCAAACCAATATCGTTACCAAAACGGCGGATGTCACGCTTACTAAAACGGAGAACTTTGTTTTAGCAAGCAATAATATCACGATCACTCTCCCTGTTGTTACGAGTGCCGATGACGGGCTTACCATTACCGTTAAGCATGTTGGCTCCTATTCAGATTTCATCTTTTTACAGGGCAATAGCGGCGCCCTCATTGATAATACGCCCATGATTGCTCTTGTGCGCTGGTTTTCGTTTACAATGACCGCTTATGGGGGTAACTGGGTTTTAAAAAACCGTACTACCATATCCAATAATACACTTGAAGTCTCCATATTTTCACCCTGGCAAACATTACCGGAAGCGCTGGAATTCCTTGACCTTCATATGTGGGGACCTACGGTCATTAAAATGGGAAGCGGCTCATTCGATTTATCTGCCACCCAGGTTATCAATCTTCCCTTTTCTCTTACCATTGAAGGCACTTCCTATGGAACCACAACCATTGGAGCTGCATCGGGACTGGCTAATAAACCTATGTTCAGGTGCTTTTCCGATTGTTATTTCAAAAAGATCCAGTTTGATGCCACTACTTTGACAAACTATGGAACACTTACCGGAGAAGATGCTATAAGACTGGTAGGAAGTGGCACTTATAATGAAATAAAAGATTGCTCCTTTGACAGCTTTAATAATGCTATTTTAGATTCAAGCGACGCGGAGCTTTGGTTATTTGAATGCGATATAACTAATGCCAAGGCTAATGGCTTACTCGTTCAAAGTAATATGGATAGTGTAGTCATAAAAGTTGCCGAAACAGATTTTATAAATTGTAAATTAGGAATAGATTTGGAAAAAGGCGATAAGGCTATTATTCAATTATCGTCCTGCGGATTTTATAATGCTTCTTCATCCGATACGGCTATCGCTTATACCCCTTCCACTTTTACTGCAAGCAGGGACATACATATTACAGGGAATTCATGGAATAATGTAGGAAAATTTATTGATGGGTTTGATTTTAGTCGTTCAGATGCGAGAGATGCCAATGCATTTATACAAAACAATGCCGGTGATGGAGACCATACTCCGAGTTGCAGGATCAATGTAAATAATAATGCCACCACCACAACTGTCACAACAGCAGGTACCTGGTACAAAGCCGTTTGGACAAATACATCTTCGGTTACTACGAAATGGACCATAGCGAACAACAAAATTACTTATCAATCGCAAAACAGAAGAAATGCCTTTATTATTATAACGGGTAATATTTCTGTTAACAATGCTAATAAAACTGTGTCGATTGCTATAGTAAAAAATGGAATAACAACAACAAGGATTGGTGAAACTGATTTGCGCCTAACTACGGGAAGTCAGCCATACCAGTTTTCAACCGTTGTTTATTTGTCGGATATAGGGCCCGGGGATTATTTCGAACTATTCTGTACTTCCTCGTCTAATGGCGATGTCGTTATTTTCCAAGATGTACAATGGCTTACAGAATCGAAATAATATTTACGGGATAACCCATAACAATGAAAAAACTTTCAACATATATAATAGCAATTCTATCCTGTATTTATGTAAACGCACAGCAGTCATTTACCAACAGCGGCAACCTGCAAATTCATACAGGCGCCTCTGTGTCCGGCTCTGGAAATTTTACCAATACTTCTTCTGCTGTATTAATAAACAACGGCAGCTTTTATGTAAAGGGAAATATCAGCAATGATCAATCATCAATGGCTGCAGGTACAGGCACTTTGTATCTGAATGGCAGCGCTGCGCAATCGGTTAACGGTTCACAAACATTCAAAACCTATAATCTCGTAACCAACAACACTGCAGGGATCACATTAAACAATAACCTGAGTGTAAATGCTGTGCATACTTTTACGAGCGGTTTGATCACAACTTCATCAATTCCCAATTATCTTGTCTATGAAGCAGGGTCGTCCTATACAGGTGACAATGACAGCCGGCATGTAAACGGATGGGTGAAGAAATACGGTACTACAAATTTTATTTTTCCCGTTGGTGATACTACATACGAAAGAGTAGTAGGCATCAGCAACCTGTCGGCCTCATCTGAGATCAACTGTACATACAATAGACCAACAGGTAATACCATTAATTTATTCTCACCCCTGGCGATGGTAAAAGCCAATGAGTACTGGCAGATGGATAAAATAAGTGGAGGTACAGCCCAGGTAACACTGAACTGGGATCATTCCAAAGTTGCCATGGATAATGTCCTTCTCATTGATATATTATCATCACAATACTCAGCCGGATACTGGAGAAGTACGGGCGGCACTGCATCGGGGAATGTAACAACAACAGGAACTATTACTTCCAATGCACTTGGCTCATTTGGCCCTCTCACTTTTGGATACACGGCATACCCGGTTCCTTTAAAACTTTTATCCTTTACTGCAGTAAGAACATCCGGTACAAGTTTTCTCAACTGGGTGACAGAAAACGAACAGAATGTTGACCACTTTGATGTGCAGCGCAGTTATGACGGAAATTCTTTTACAACGATCGGCCATGTAGCGGCCCGCAATAGTGGTTCAAGGGAAGTTTATGATTTCGAGGATCATTCAGCATTGAATGGGATCGCTTATTACAGGATCAAAAGTATTGACGTTGACCAAAAATTCAGCTATTCAAAGATCGCTGCTGTTTCAGAATACGATCAGCGATCAACAAATTTTGTTGTTTTGAATCCGGCCCGAAACTTTATAACGATCTTGAATAAGAGCGGCGAAGAAGGAGCATTCAATTATTTTTTGTACAATGCTGCCGGTCAGTTATCACTTAAAGGGAATACAAATATGGGAATAAACGGTGGCGTTGCCTTGCCGCTGCCGGCAAATATTTCTGCCGGCATATATATGCTTGAGTTAAGTAATGGGAAAATACAATTCCAGCAAAAGATACTGGTAGAAAAATAAAATGTACGGGAGCAAATTTTCAATTTAATCATAGTTTGATTTCTTCGTCCTGCCATTGGTGGGACGATTTTTTTGCACAACAGGTATTAAAAGCATTCAAAAGGGAAATTGATGAATTCAGGAGTAGTTTCAATGGGTCTATTGCCAGCTACTTTGGAAGATTATATGGGGATGATAAAGTGGATTGCTGATCTCATATTGATCCCAGGAGCCTGGCAGTTAAAAGGCAGGCAACAACGGTGCAATTACTCTCTGTTTACTTGTGATAAACAAAGATGCAATCAAAAAAAGACATAGGAGATCATTCAGGAGAAAGGTCCCGAAATCTTGTCGCGATTAATATAAAAGCCGGAAATTAGCCTCTGAACCTGGAACTGGCTTGCGGGTTGCCAGGACAGCCATACTTCTGCGATGAACAGGAAGCAATGACAACTATCAGCGTCAGAAGCATTAAGGCGGTAAGTAATTTGTTTTTCATAATGGTGGATATTTTAGTTCTATTAAACGATAAATGTGAATAATTATTTTACAGTTCAAAGATAATATGATGGGTGCATTTGCCATAAAAATTCAGCAGTTTTCTGGCGGATATTCAATTTTTATGGATAAATACGTCGTTATTTTCACATCATAACTGGTTGACATTCAAATTTGATTTTGATAAGTACAGCAATGAGTTACCTTTATCCCCCTAAATAATAACAAACCACCTTAGCGAAATTACTAACCCGATGCTCCAACTAAAGAAACCCCTTGCGTTTATTGATCTCGAAACTACCGGTGTCAACCTGGGAACCGACAGGATCGTGGAAATAGCAATTGTAAAGATCCTTACAGACGGAACTAAAAGTGTGAAAAGGAAACTGATCAACCCCGGTATCCCAATACCTAAAGGAGCCAGTGATGTGCATGGTATCTCTGATGAGATGGTCAAAGATGCTCCTCCTTTTAAGCAGGTGGCACAGGAATTAAAACAAATGTTGGATGGCTGCGACCTGGCCGGTTACAATTCAAACCGTTTTGATATCCCTTTGCTGATGGAAGAATTTTTAAGGGCAGAAGTTGATTTTGATATGAAGGGCCGTAAACTGCTGGACGTTCAGAATATTTTTCATAAAATGGAACCACGGACCTTAAGCGCTGCCTATAAATTTTATTGCAGCAAAAACCTGGATGGTGCCCATGGCGCTGAAGTGGATGCTGCCGCCACGCATGAAATACTGGAAGCGCAAATAGAACGTTACCCGGAATTAGGCAATAATGTTGATTCTGTTCTGAAAGTTATCGGCGAGGACCAGATCGTTGACTTTGCGCGGCGCTTCATTATGGAAAATGGGATTGAAGTTTTCAACTTTGGTAAGTTCAAAGGCCGCCCGGTAGCGGATGTATTAAGATCAGAGCCCCAGTACTACGATTGGATGATGAAAGGTGATTTTCCCCAACACACCAAACAAAAACTTACAGAAATATTTACCCGTAGCCTGCTGAAGAAGAGTTGATGCGTTTTTTTGCCGGTGATCAATACCGGTGAACAATATTTAACAGTCTTTCTTTTCGTATTATCGTAAATTCGTTATTCATTGCAGTCAGACCAATTGTGGAGAAATTAGTTGTCATACCAACATTCAATGAGAAGGAAAATATAAGTAATATCCTGCATGCTGTTTTTGGATTGAATGGTGGATTTCATGTACTGGTGGTTGATGATGGTTCACCTGATGGCACGGCACAAATTGTAAAGGATCTTCAGCCAAAATTCCCTCAGCAATTATTTATTGAAGAAAGAACCGGTAAACAGGGCTTAGGCACTGCTTATATTCATGGCTTCAAATGGGCCATTGCCCGGGATTACCAGTTTGTATTTGAGATGGATGCCGATTTTTCTCATAACCCCAATGACCTGCCCAGGTTATATAGTGCCTGCAAAAACGATGGCGCCGATCTTGCTGTCGGTTCCCGTTATGTAAAGAACGGCGGTGTAGTGAACTGGCCCAAGAACCGTATCGCTTTATCAAAAGGAGCGTCGTTGTACACAAGAATAATAACCTGGATACCGGTCAAAGACCCGACAGCCGGCTTTATCTGTTATAGAAAAGAAGTATTGGAAACCATTAACCTTGACCAGATCCGCTTTGTGGGTTATGCATTCCAGATCGAAATGAAATTTGCCGCCTGGAAACTGGGATTTAAAATAAAGGAAGTTCCTATCATTTTCCAGGACAGAACACATGGTGTTTCTAAAATGAACAAGGGTATTGTAAAAGAAGGCATCCTCGGCGTACTAAAGCTTCGCTGGTATAGTTTATTCAAAAACTACCGGAAGAGAGTTAAAAATACCGAAGCAAACGATTCTTCTTCCGGGTCTGCCCAGCAAAATAAAGTGCTGGCGAAGTAAACCTTTCCTTTATCTTATTGTTTCTTTTTTTGTTTAGTTTGCAGCGCAAATGAAAAAGGCTTTTATCCAATTGCATATTGCTGTATTCCTGGCCGGCTTTACAGGCATCCTGGGAAAGCTGATCACCCTGAATGCAGGATTGCTGGTTTGGTACCGGCTGCTTATCACTTCTGTTTCGATGTGGATCCTATTTTATTTCACGAAGAAATTACAAAGGATCTCCCGGCAGGATATGCTGAAGCTGACGGCTATTGGTTTTTTGTCTGCGATGCACTGGGTCACATTTTATGGATCTATTAAAGATGCAAACGTTTCGGTAGCACTGGTTTGTTTTTCATCGGTCGGTTTTTTTACCGCGTTGATAGAACCATTTATCAGCCGGAAAAAAATGAACTGGATAGAATTGCTGCTCGGTATCCTTGTGATCGCCGGTATCTATATTATTTTTCATTTTGACCCGAGATATAAGACAGGTATCCTGCTTGGCGTTAGCTCCGCGGTTTTGCTGGCCATTGTCATGATATATTTCAAGGGGTTTGTGCAACGCATCAAACCGGAAACAGTGCTTACCTACCAGCTCAGCGGGGCATTGCTTACCCTGACTGTTTTGATGCCATTTTACCTGAACCGGTTCCCAACGAATTATATGATCCCCGATATCAAAGACTGGATGTGGTTGTTAGCACTCTCCTGGTTTTGTTCTGTACTGGCTTTTCAATTGACGGGTCATGCCATAAAAAGATTGACCGCTTTTACCGTTAATCTTACATTCAACCTCGAACCGCTTTACGGGATCATTCTCGCCTTCGCCGTCTTTGGCGAAAGCAAAGAATTAAGTTGGTCCTTTTTCATTGGTCTGGCATTGATCGCCGCATCGCTGATCATCCATGTTTTTTTACTATTAAAAGAAGAAAGAAAAATTCAAATACAACATGTCATTAACGAAGTACCACCAAACGATCGTTGACTATTACCGGGACACCGAGAATGCTTACAAAGATTCCTGGGACCTGGACAACAGCCTTGCTATCCATTATGGTTACTGGGATGAAAAAGTGAATTCATTTCCTCAATCATTGGTCCGGATGAATGAGATCATGATGGAAGCAGCGGCCATCAAACCATCAGACAAAGTGCTGGATGCCGGCTGTGGTGTCGGGGGCAGCAGTATTTTCCTGGCTTCCACATTGGGTTGCCATGTTACCGGCATCACGTTGAGTGAAAGACAGGTGGAACAGGCCGTTGCCCATGCAAAACAAAAAGGAGTAGAGAAGCTGGTTGATTTTAAAGTAATGGATTATTGCGCCACTGATTTCCCCGATGCAAGTTTTGATGTGCTGTGGGGTTGCGAAAGTATTTGCTATGCGGAGGATAAACACAAGTTTGTCCGGGAAGCATATCGTTTGCTGAAGCCCGGCGGAAGAATAGTCATTGCAGATGGATTTGTAACCGTAACGGAATACAACAGTCGTCCTGTTATCAGGAAATGGTTGGCTGGCTGGCAGGTGAAAAGTCTCGAATCGCCGTCAAGGTTTAGAAATTTACTGAGCCTCGAGGGATTTGAAAATGTGGAATACAGGGATATATCAAAACAGGTGACTCATTCATCCAAAAGGCTATTGAAATATTATTTCCTGGCCAAACTTTACGTCTGGTGGAAAACTATAACTTTTTCCAAAAGGCCAACAGCTATGCAAAGGAAAAACATTATAGCTTGCTGGCACCAGTATTGGGGACTTAAAATGCAATTCTGGCAATACGGGCTCTTTGTTTGTCAAAAGCCGGTTTGCGCTAGTAGCGAATAGGAAGTAGCGAGTAGGGCGGAGTTTCATCCTACTAGCTACTTGCTACTACCTACTTGCTTTTCTCTTATCTTAGATACTTTAAAATTCCTTTCATGAAGAAGACGCTTGCTATTCTCTTTTCACTATTCACCATTCATTATTCACTTGCTCAAAAAAAACCCCTGGATCATTCTGTATATGACAGCTGGCAACATATCGGTGAAAGGATGATCAGCAATGATGGCAAATGGGTGGTGTACACGATCGATCCGCAAGAAGGCGATAATGAATTGGTCATACAATCCTCCGACGCTAAATACAAAAGATCGGTACCAAGAGGATACAATGCTGTGATAACTGAAGACAGCCGTTATGTTATTTTTAAGATCAAACCATTTTACAAAGACACAAGAGAAGCGAAGATCAAAAAGAAAAAAACGGCAGATATGCCCAAAGACTCATTAGGAATTATTGAATTAGGAAAAGAAGAAATATGGAAGCGGGAGAAGATAAAAGGGCATAAGACCCCGCAGAAATCATTTGGCTGGATAGCTTACCAGCTCGAAGAACAGATCAAACAACCGGGGCTGCCTTCGAAAAAAGATAAGAAAGATAGTCTTGATGCCAATAATAGAAGAATCACTGATAGCCTTTCTCATATCATTGATTCGCTGAATGAAGTAATTGAGAAAATGCCAAAGAAAATAAAGAACAAGAATAAAGATGATGATGAGACTAACGACTTTTACGATGCCGAAGGTGACGATCCCGCAAGTCCAGCCGTTGACAATGGAAACGACCTGGTACTTCGCAATATCATAACCGGCGAAGAAATTGTTTTTTACAATGTGCTTGAATATTTTTTCAGTAAAACAAATGAGAAGCTGCTGGTTGAGCTGGCGAGGAACCCAAGAGATTCATTCAGCATACCGCAGGTTTTGCTATATGATTGTAAAAACGCTAAAACAATTGTACTGAGTAAGAGCGGTAATGATTTTAAAAATTTTGCCATGACAGATGACGGCTCCCAGGTTGCTTATGTGGCAGAAAGAGATGCAAAGCCAAAGGAGCTGCAGAAATTTTATAAACTCTGGTATTACAAGGAGGGAATGGACAGTGCAAATTTGCTGGCAGATAAATTTTCTGTGGGAATGAAACTCGGCATGACGATCAGCGAATACGGCAATCTCGGTTTCAGCAAAAGCGGGAAGCGTTTATTTTTTGGAACGGCACCAATTCAAGCACCGAAGGATACGACATTGGTAGAATTTGAACATCCGAAGGTTGATGTCTGGCATTATAATGACGATTACCTGCAAACTGTGCAAACATTTCCGGCAAGATTGAAAGCTGCAAGGGAGGAAAATTTTTTAGCGGTGTATAACTTCGAAACAAGAACCATCAAACAATTAGGCAGCCGGGAAATTCCGCAGGTCTTGCAAACGAGTGAAGGCGATGGCGATACATTTGTTGGTGTAACAGATTTTGGTAAAAGGATCGAAAGCCAGTGGAGAGGAAATACCTTGAAAGATATTTATGCTATTGATGTAAATACAGGAGAAAAGAAGAAAGTAAAAGAAAACCTGTTTGGGCAGGTGTATCCATCTTCAACAGGTAAATATATTATGTGGTACGACCGGAAAGCGAAAAATTATTTTGCATGGGATGGTTCGACAACAAGAAACATTTCTGAAAAAATAAAAGTGCCTTTATGGAATGAAGAAAATGATTCACCCGATGAGCCGAATAATTATGGAGTGATGGGATGGCATGAGAGAGATTCTTTATTGTTTGTTTATGACAAATATGACATATGGCAGATAAAAATGAATAGTAATTATGATACATTAAAGGTCTCAAAAGGAAGAATAACTAAAGATGTGTACAGATACTTAAAACTTGATCAGGATGAAAAAGGTATTAACGTACAAAAAAAGAGATGGCTTATATTGAAGAATGACCTGGATAAAAAGGAGGCAATAGTAGATTGGGCGACATCAACCAGGGGCACGTATTTGGTAACGTACACAGAAAGGCAGAAATACCACTACTCTAATATAATTAAGGATAAAATTGGAAACGTATTAGCGGGCTTGAAGGAAACTTTTTCGCAATCGCCAAATTTCTTTTCAAGTTTTATGGAAGTGAATAGTTCACACGGGGTAGTTGATGATCCATTCAATTATGAACTTAATCGTCAGCTTTCAAATATAAACCCTCAGCAAAAAGATTATAACTGGGGCACAGCCGAACTCTTCTATTGGAAAGCCTACAATGGAAAAGATGCAACAGGCATTGTATATAAACCTGAAAACTTTGACCCGAAGAAAAAATATCCATTGATCTGTTACTTCTATGAAAAGCTGAGTGATGGTCTTAATAGTTACAAAGAACCTGCACCCATCCGAAGTGCTATTAATGTTTCTTTCTTTGTCAGCCGCGGTTATATCATCTTCATGCCGGATATAGAATATAAGATCGGTTACCCCGGTCAAAGTGCTTATGACTATATCGTCAGCGGTGCAAGGGCATTGGTAAAAAAAGGTTGGGTGGATAGTACCAATATGGCCTTGCAGGGTCATAGCTGGGGCGGCTACCAGGCAGCGCAGGTAGCAACGATGACCAAACTCTTTAAAGCAGTATGGGCCGGTGCACCTGTTGCTAATATGACAAGTGCATACGGTGGCATAAGATGGGAGAGTGGAGTAAGCCGCCAGTTTCAATATGAGAAAACACAAAGCCGCATCGGCGGAACGCTTTGGGAGAAACTTCCTTTGTATATGGAAAACTCACCGCTCTTTCATTTGGATAAAGTAACAGCGCCTATGGTCATCATGGCCAATGATGCAGACGGCGCCGTTCCCTGGTACCAGGGCATTGAATTATTCACCGGCCTGCGGAGGTTAGGAAAGAAAGTTTGGATGTTCAATTATAATGGACAGGGTCATGGATTGACGCAACGCCAGGATATGAAAGACTATCAAATAAGAATGCAACAGTTCTTCGACTGGATATTAAAAGGAGAAAAACCTGCGAAATGGATCATGGAAGGAGTGCCTGCCGTGGGGAAAGGAAAGGAGTGGGGATTGGAACTGGTGGATTAAAAAGTCAAAAGTCAAAAGTCAAAAGTCAAAAGTCAAAAGTCAAAAATCAAAAATCAAAAGTAAAAAGTAAATAAAGTTACTATGGAGGCTTTTTTTTGAATTTTGATTTTTTACTTTTTACTTATCTGGCGTTAGGCCGCTGTCGAAATAAACTTCACCAACCTTCTCTTCGCTACAGGCAATATGGTTTCATCCACCGGGAAACGTAATGCTGTCTCGATAGAATAAACGGCCGGGTTAGGCAGATCGCTCCAGCGTTTTATCAATTCTGATTTAATGTTTTCATAGCTGTGTGAGATGCTCCGTTTCCAGTTGTCAATGAATAAGGTCCTGATGCTGCGGTATTTTTCATCATGCTTTTCAAAGATCGAAAGCCGGTAATGATAAACACCGGTGCTTTTTTCATTGCCACTGCTTAAAAAGAAATATCCTTCCTGTGTATCCAGCGGTACCAGGCCCACGGGGGCAATATCGATCTTGTCTTCTACAAATTCATAGATGCCGGTACCGCTTTGAATGGCGTTCTTCATTTTGCCGGCGGAATAATGAATGATGTCTTCCAGTTCCTGCATCAGTTCATCGTCACCGATCATCTGTTCATAAAGCAACTGGAGTTTTTCCATTTGTATCCCGGTCATTTTTTTGGGGAAATGTTCCTGCAGGTATTTCTTATTTTCCCGGAAGGCAACAATATTATTATAATGAAAAATAATGTCCGCCAGCTGGGGATAGAGTTTGTTCTCGTTGAAGTGACCGTTCACTTCCTGGAGGTAAGCAAGAAGGGTGTATTTCTTTAATTCAAAATCAATACGGCCTTCGGCAAACCAGGTTTCGGATAGTGTTTTCATGGTAACATGGGTTTAGCATTCATAAATTTAATAAAAAGACTGAATAAAAGAAAGGAAGCTTAATTTTAGTCTGTTAAAGATCAGCTATGGGTAGAGTCCGGTTTTCAATATTTCTCGCAGCGTTCGCTGCGAAGCAGTGGCGTCCCGATAGCTATCGGGATTGCGTTGCCTCTTTGCCCCGCCTAAGGCGGGATGAAACCAAAATCGGACACTATCCAGCTATGAGATATTTGATCCTGGTACTTTCTGTTGTCCTTTTTTCCTGTGGCAACACCTATTATATCGTTCGTCATGCCGAAAAAGAAACCGGGATTGACATGAAAACCATGAAGCCGGGGACAGATCCGCCTCTGAGTATAGAAGGACAGGAAAGGGCCCTAAAACTAAAAGAGATACTGAGCGGGAAAAATATCCGGCATATTTTTTCCACCAATACCACCCGCACCATATCTACGGCAAAACCATTGAAGGAACTTTTCCTGGATCTGCCCATCCAGATCTACAGCAGCAAACCTGATTCGATGGATGCATTCATTCAAAAGTTAAAGACGATCAGGAAAGGAAATGTATTAGTAGTGGGTCATTCCAATACGGTGGATGATATTGCCAATAAGCTGAGTGGTCAAACAGTTGTACCCGGCGATCTCAAAGACAATGAGTATGACAACCTGTATGTGATAAAAAGAAAAGGGAAGGGTTTTGTTTTTAAAGGAGAAAAGTATGGTGCGCCGCCGAAATAAGTGAATCGTCAAACGTGAAAGGTGAAACGTGCGACGGTTTCACTTTTCACGTTTGATGTTTTACCTGTTGAATAGCGAACAGAACGATGAAGAGTGCGACGCAACAGACGATGATAGTAGCAATGCAGCCGGGCTAATAAAAACTATTTGCTTTAAGGAACACTCTATTCACGATTCACAATTGACGATTCACGTTACTCAGTATTCCCTGTCACCATTAAAATTCTCCAACTCTTTCGCAACAGCCGTTAAGAATGTAGCTCCCAGGCTTCCATCCACAATGCGGTGGTCATAACTCATGCTCAGGTACATCATATGACGGATGGCAATACTGTCGCCGTGCGGTGTTTCAATGACAACCGGGCGTTTCTTAATGGCGCCAACAGCCAGTATAGCCACCTGTGGCTGATTGATGATCGGTGTGCCCATCAAACTTCCGAAACTGCCAACATTGGTCATGGTAAATGTGCCACCCTGTGTATCATCTGCTTTCAGTTTACCATTACGGGCATTATCTGCCAGCGTATTTACCTGTTTTGCCAATCCCACTAAATTCAGTTGATCCGCATTTTTAATCACAGGAACGATCAGGTTGCCGCTTTGCAGAGCTGTGGCCATCCCGATATTGATATCTTTCTTGATGATGATGTTATTGCCATCGAGGGAACAATTGATCAGCGGGAATTTTTTTATGCAACGAACGATCGCCTCAATAAATAAAGGTGTAAAGGTAATTTTGGTTCCTTCTCTTTTTTCAAAATCCTTTTTCACCTTATCTCTCCACATCACCATATTGGTAACATCGGCTTCTGTAAAACTGGTAACATGCGGGCTGGTATGTTTGCTTCTCACCATATGCTCGGCGATCAGCTTCCGCATGCGGTCCATTTCAATGACCTCAACATTGCCTGTATAAGTCGTGATCTGCTGGTTGCTGCTGGTTTGCTGCTGTTCAATTTTTGCCATCGGGATAACCATCGTCTCGTTCTGGCTTCTGACCTCAGACCTCTGACCTCCCGACTTTCTTTGGCTAACAAACTGCAGAATATCTTTCTTCGTTACTCTTCCTTCATTGCCGGTGCCCGGTATGTTCTCCAGTTCACTCATGCTGACTCCTTCACTGGCCGCAATATTTAAAACAAGAGGAGAATAAAAACGATTGGATGAACCGTTGCTGGTTGCTGGTCGCTGGTTGCTGGTTGATGGTTGAATTGTTTCTACAACAATGGCTTCTTGTTCCTTGTAGCTTGTGCCTTGTTCCTTTGATGGTGTTGATACAACAGGTCTTGAAAAAGCAGTTTCAGCAGCACCGGTCTTAATTCTTGCTATCACTTTCCCGATCGGCACTACATCATTAACATTATACAGAATTTCTTCGATCACGCCTTCAGCTGTGCTGGGCACTTCACTGTCCACTTTATCTGTAGCAATTTCAAGGACCGTTTCATCCATCTTTACATGATCACCGGGTTGTTTATACCACTTCAGGATAGTGGCTTCCATAATACTTTCACCCAGTTTCGGCATTACTAAATCAACTGTAGCCATAATTATTTTTATTTTGTTACCGGCTGCATTGCTACTATCATCTTCGTTGCGTCGCACACTTCAACTGCATTAACACAGATGGGCAAAATCAGCAGGCAATCATTATAATCGGTCAAAGGTAAATGTTTCCCCTTAATCCTTTTAAATCCTCCTGATCCGGTAATGTCCGGGTTTCAATATTTCTCGCAGCGTTCGCTGCGAAGCAGCGACGTCCCGATAGCTATCGGGATTGCGCTCTTTGCCTCTTTGCGGGCTCTGCGTGAAATAAAAACCGAACATTGCCCCTAATCCTGGCTCTTTAATATGAACTTTCTTAAAAAATTCAATGCATTTCCGGCTGTGATGATAATATTTCGTTGCCGGTCAAAACGGAGATTGAGCTTTAAGGTCTCCACCCGATAGCTATCGGGTTTTTCTTTATTACCAGCAGCTATCCAGACTGTTCCTACTGGTTTTTCTTCTGTGCCCCCATCCGGTCCCATAATGCCGGAAGTAGCAAGTGCATAATCCACATTCATTGTTTCAATAACACCTTTCAGCATTTCCTTCACGGTTTCTTCACTTACTGCTCCAAATGTTTCCAGTGTTTCATGTTTTACATCCAGCACATTTTCTTTCACATCATTTGAATAACTAACCACAGTTCCTTTATAATATTCGGATGAACCGGGAACAGAAGTGATCAAATGGGCAATATAACCGCCGGTACAACTTTCAGCCGTTGCCATTGTTTTGCCTTTTGCTTTCAGGATTTTCCCGATCACCGTTTCGAGCCCTTCATCTTCATTAGAAACAAGATATTCTTTCACCAGCAATTGCAGCTGTTCAAAATAAGGAGCCAGTTCTTTCTCCACTTCTTCTTTATTATTTCCCTGCGAGGTCAGGCGCAGCTTCACCATTCCATAATTAGGTAAATAAGCGAGTTTGATATGGGATGGCAGGGAAGGTTCAAAATCTTTCAGCAATTCAGCGATCATGGATTCACCCTGGCCTGCAGTAAAAGCAGTTCGATGGACGATGGCTGGCAGACTGAATTCTTTAAGGATATGCGGAACAACTTCTTTTAATATCAACCCTTTCATCTCATGCGGAACTCCTGGTAAGGAGAAGAAAACTTTTCCTTCTTTTTTAAATAGCATTCCGGGTGCAGTGCCACGGGAATTGTGTAAGACAAGACAAACATCCGGCACTTCCGCCTGTTTCAAATTGCTTTCCAGCATCGGGCCGGTGCGGCGAAACACTTTTTCAAACAAATACTTTACATGTTCCAGCACTTTTTCATTCACAACTAATTTTCCGCCAAAATATTTGCAAAGCAGGGGTTTGGTAATATCATCAGCTGTTGGTCCCAGTCCGCCGGTAATGATAATAATATCAGATTGCATGCTTTCTTCATCCAATGCCCGCCAGATATCATCATACACATCGCCGACAGCAACCTTTCGTTTTACCCAAACCCCGATCTTATTCAGTTCCTGGGCAATAAAAGCGCTGTTGGTATCAATGGTCTGGCCGATCAGGAGTTCGTCGCCGATAGTAATGATGGAACAAAGGACCATGATTTGCAGGATTAAGAATTGATTAAGAGGAAATAAATTAGTTTTAAGCAAAGTTATAACCACAGGACTATGAAAAAAGTTTTCCTTGTTGCTTGTTGCTGGTTACTGGTTACTGGTTTATCAGCACAGACGGTTACTGAAAAGTTGCAAAAGGCCTTTCAAAAATTTGAAGCTGACAGCCAGTTGAAACATGCCATCAGTTCATTGTATGTGATTGATGCCGCAACCGGGCAGGTGGTATTTGATAAGAACTCGCAAATTGGACTGGCTGGCGCTTCTACACAAAAAATAATTACGGCGGCTTCGGCTTTTGAATTGTTGGGGAAGGAGTACAGGTATAAGACGGAGTTCGTAATGGGTAAGGATTTACATACTATTGATCAATGGTGGATGTTTGTAAAGGCTTCTGGAGATCCAACTTTTGGGAGTTGGAGATTTACTGGAACTAAAGACAGTATAGTTTTTAGAAGAGTATTCGAAGGTCTACAAAATCGTAATCCAAAAATGATCTGGATTGTTGATGAAGTGTTTGGTACAGCTTCCATTCCAGATGGTTGGATATGGCAGGATATCGGAAATTATTATGGTGCTAGTCCTTTTCTGGTTAATTGGAAGGAAAATCAATATGAAGTGCTTTTCGATTCTCATGATGTTGGCGAAGCTACAGGAATTGTAAAAATCGGGATGGATACTTCCGGGCTTACTTTCTATAACGAAGTAAAAGCAGGGCATGTAGGAAGTGGAGACAATGCTTACATATATAGTACACCCTATTCAAATAGAGTTTTTATCAGAGGCACAATTCCACCCAATCAAAAATCCTTTTCAATTTCTGGTTCGGTTCCCGATCCCGCTTTGAATTTCTCGAGCGACTTAAAATTGTTTTTAATGAACAAATCAAACAAAATAATAAATCCCCAGACTTATGTTTTTAGATCAACTCGTTCGCATAATGAGATTTTAGGTACGCCATCTTTTGGCACATTTGATACAATTTATACCCACTATTCCCCCTCCCTCGATTCCATCATCTACTGGTTCCTCAAAAAAAGTATCAACCTCTATGGCGAAGCATTGGTAAAAACATTTGCATACGAAAAACAAGGATTTGGTTCAACAGATAGTGGAGTAAACATTGTCAAGAAATTCTGGAAAGACAAAGGCCTTGATGAGGATGAACTGAATATCTATGATGGCTCTGGTCTTTCACCTCAAAACCGCATCACTACGCATGCGCAGGTAGAAGTTTTGAAATATGCAAAGACCAGGGACTGGTTCCCTAATTTCTATGATGCCCTGCCTGAATTCAATAGCATGAAGATGAAAAGCGGCACCATCAGCGATGTAAAAGGTTTTTGTGGTTATCAAAAAGCCAAAGACGGTAAGGAGTATATCTTTTCTTTCTTAGTTAATAATTACAATGGAAAGACATCCGGCGTGGTGAATAAGATGTATAAAGTGCTGGATGAATTGAAATAGCTATTAGCCATTAGCCATTAGCCTTTAGCCTGGCATTGGGGAAAAGACTATCTTCAAACCTCGAACATCAAACCTCGAACATCAAACAACTTTTATGAGTGAACAAAATTTTAAAAACCATGCCCGCTACATTCCAATGTGGCATTATATAACTCCTCTGATAATTGGTGGCATACTTGGATGGGGCATTGTCAATTTCACCAATCATCACCTGAATATGCATTTCCTGGGAGCCGCCATGATATTGATCTCAATTGTATTGCTTTTGATCTGGTGGTATGCAAGAGTATTTGCCGTGCGGGCACAGGACAGGGCCATCCGTGCTGAAGAAAATTTCCGTCATTATATTCTTACCGGTAAACCCCTTGACAGCCGGTTAAAAATGTCACAGATCATTGGACTCCGTTTTGCCAGCGATGAAGAAATGCCTGCATTAGCTAAAAGGGCTGTTGAAGAAGATCTTTCTTCAAAGCAGATCAAGGAAGCTGTCAAGAACTGGCGGGCCGATCATGACAGGGTTTGAAGAATTTTTCTGCTTTAGGGTTTTTGCTCCCTCTCCGAAAGGAGAGGGTTGGGGTGAGGTCATTCAGCTTGTGCACCGAGGAATATACTGTTTACTTTATCGTTCTTAAATGAAAAGATTATTCCGCCGTACACAGAACCAACCGTGATCTGTGTTTTGTCTGTTGCTTCGGGATCTATATCTTTTTTATACGCTGCTTCCACTTCGGCATAGCTGTTTCCTATTCCCAGACCAGCTTTTGTTTTAAAATCGCAGGGAGCTTCCGCGGTGATCGTAAAAATAGCAAGTGTGCCTTCCACATTTGTCTTGTCGGATGACATATTCATCACAAGACCTTTGCTTTTCCATGTCCAGTCTTCATGGAGCAGGCCATCAGCACCCCATTCGATAGCTTTTGATTTTGAATCAGGATGGCCCAACACTTTTTTTGCTTCGCTGTAAAGCTGACCGAGTTTTATGGGACCAAAATTTTCCAGGTCAACTTTTCCCATATCGGGCGGGGTTGTCATTGTAGTTGTATCCTTCCCGGTTGTGATAACTGTGTCCATATTCTTTTTTTCGCCGGTATCAGTTGTTGTTTTGGATTTACATGCTGCCATTATTAAAAGGCCAGCGAAAATTATATACCTGGTCATGTTTGAAAATTTATAAGGGAAGATAAAACTTATCGGCGACTTTTCTTCTTGATCAAAGTCCGGGTAATATCCGGGCTTTAATATTTCTCGCAGCGTTCGCTGCGAATCAGCGGCGTCCCGATAGCTATCGGGATTGCGCTCTTTGCATCTTTGCGGACTCTGCGTGAAACCTAACCGCGCCTGCTAAATTCCAAACTGGTGAAAGAAAGACATATTCATATTTAACAGCCACGGGGATGCAATGGCTGCTGACCAGATCAATACCAGGAAAATTTTTCCGGCAACGGATATATCCTGCATCAGGTGACGGTGCAGCAGACCTTTTATTGTGGTCATTATTTTTTCTTCTTTCGCATCGTATTCATAAGGAGGTGAAAGCGGAACATCTTTAAATGCCGGGTGTTCTGTGATCAGGATATTCCGGATGGCCCAGTAATCCTTATCAGGCAGTTCTTCATAAGATTTATCCATATCAATACCATCTTCCTCGATTTTTTTCTCTGCCGATCTTAATTTAGAATCACCGATCGTTCTTAAAAGGATCGTCAGCGGAAATAAAAAGAAGATAAAATAAATGGGCTGGCCGCTTGATGAATATAGTTTCCAGGCAAACCATACCATCAGCCCGACGGAAAGAAAAACGAACCCTTTGCTTATCCAGCTTTCTTCGTCTAAGAAAACACGGTTAAGCAATTGTCCTCCATCCAATGGATAAACCGGGAACAGGTTAATAAGGTTTAATATAATAAGCCAAAAGGATATTGTATCAAAGGAAATACCGGCTACTTCAAGTTGCGGGTTACTCGTATAAAGCAAATGCATCATAATGCCAACAATAATACCCGGGAGCGGTCCTGCCAGTAAGATAATGGCGGATTCTTTTTGAGAGACCTCCCGTTTTGTCCCTGACACATAAGCTCCGAGCAGTGGTATGAAAAAAATGCCAAGATCCTTGTACCTGAAAAATTTCATAGCAAAGAAATGACCCAGTTCATGAAAGATCACGATGGCTGTGATCATCAGCAGCATATTGAATCTTTGAAAAATGTAATAACCAAGGACCAGGTAAAGTGCAAGACTGAAAAAAGAACGCAACCAGATATTAGCCGTTTGATCCGGCATTTCATATTTAGATGGGTAAACAAATGCTTCTTCAGCAGAAACAGGCGTCTCTTCATTATTCCCTTCCGGTAACGGCTCTTCAACATTTTCCATCGGGTAAAATTAGACAGAAATTGTTGTTGATTACAAAATTGATAGCTGATCTGTCAATCCCGGCAACAGCGCCGGGATTAACTAAAATAGGGTTGCAGTTTTTCCAGTAATTGTGCAGGCATGGTAGTTCGTTTCATGGTTTTGGCTTCCATAAAATATAAAATGATCTTCCCAACAGCCAGTAACTCTTTTTTTTCATTGAAGACTTCGTGGTGAAATTCTATTTTATGATGCACCGGCAATTCTTTTAACATGGTTTTAATAGTAAGCAGGTCGTCATACAGCGCCGGGCGGAAATACCTGCAATGCACATCAATAACAGGCATCACAATACCCATCTCTTCCATGCCTGCATAGGTGAATCCGAGTTGCCTGATCGATTCGGCCCTTGCCGATTCAAAGTAAAGGAAGAAATTACTGTGATATACTACGCCCATCTGGTCAGTTTCGGCATAGCGGACTCTCATTTGTGTTTCTGAAGAGAACATGAATTAACCTTTTATTAATGATTCTGGTTTATCCATTTTACTGTTCAAAAAATTTGAGATCTTTTTTGACAATAAAAGAACTAAAACGGCAAACAAAGTTTTAATTATTGGCGAAAGAAATGAAGCTGACATAATTGGGTCATAAAAATCATTCTCTGTATCACTATATGCCGGGTTAGTTTTAAGGGTTTCAATTAAAATTGAAACTGCTACCGGGATTTCGCCGATCAGCGTCACAAGGCAAAGAACAACGATAGTTACATGAAGTAGCTGTCTGCCCGAAAAATCTATTGGCAACGGGGATTCATCTTTTTCTTTACCCGCAAGCAGGCGTACAATCGCCTTTTTGTAAACAACCAATAAATAAATTGCAGAGAAGAATATTACAAAAGTGAAGAGAAGGCTAAGTATGTATGAGCTGCCACTCCCGGGCATTTTTAGTGAAATTTGAAAAAATAAACCTAATAGCAATTCCATAAAGGAGACAACAAGTTTATAAAATAATATCACTATAACTGCTGTAATACCCATTTCTATAAGTTGAACTCTTTTCATGGAAGGAAGATAGCAACTATTTTCGAATCATATTTTGGTGGATGTTCCCGGAATTGGGCCCCGGAATTATGCATTTACAACAACAAAATGTTAAAGCGTGCCAAACATTGCACTTATCCACACCTGTTTGGAATGATGTTTGGTCTAACCTGAAATAATTTTAATATTCGCAACGTTTAACCACCATCGGTTTAAAGGACAATTCACATGAAGAATCAAAGTTTGTTTGTCATCTCTCTATTTCTCGGCGTTTCCGTTTTTTCCCAGCAGACCGCATTTTTTTCTGACCCGGAAACAACATTCAAAGAAGCCAAAGAGTATTTCCTGAAAGAACAATACAGCCTTGCTTATCCCTTATTCAGGGACCTGCAGCATGATGTACGGGAAACCAACAAGGCCAATACGGCGATCACGGTCCAGGAAATAAATTATTATACCATCGTGTGCGCCTTAAAGCAAAATGAAAACGGTGCAGAAGCAGATGCCCAGCAATATATTGAATTGGAAAAAAATAATCCCCGGGTACAGATGATGAGCTTTCACCTGGGTGAATATTATTTCCGGAATGAAAGGTTTGGAGATGCTGTTCAGCAATACGATCAAACCAATATTGCCAACCTGAGCAACCGGGAAATTGCCGACATGAAGTTTCACCAGGGCTATTCTTATTTCAACCTCCAGAATTTTGCAAAGGCCCGGCCCTTGTTCAATAACATCCGCAATATAAAAGATGATCCCAATTATTTAGATGCTAATTATTATTATGGGTTCCTCGCTTTCCGGGACAAACAGTATAATGAAGCCCTGGAAAGTTTTAAGATCGTGGAAAATGAAAAGAATTACGAAACGGTGGTTCCTTACTACGTGGCGCAGATCTATTATATACAGGGGAAAAAAGAGGAAGCCATTACATACATACAAAATAAATTACAATCGGGCAGCAGCTCACAATATTATGACCTTGAATTAAAACAACTGATCGGGCATGCTTATTTTGAAAAAGGTGAATATGCAAAAGCATTGCCCTATTTAGAAGATTATGTCGGTCGTTCCAAAAAAGTGCGGCGTGAAGATCTGTATGAATTATCCTATTGTTATTACCAGGCCAATAGCCTTGCAAAAGCCATTGATGGGTTTAAACAACTCAGCGGCAAAGATGATTCGCTGAGCCAGCACGCCATGTACCTGCTGGGAGATGCTTACCTGAGAACGGGACAAAAATCAAATGCAAGAAATGCATTCCTGTTCTGTTCATCCAACAGCAGCAATGCGGAGCAGAAAGAGATCTCCACCTATCAATATGCCAAGCTTTCCTATGAATTAGGTTACCAGGATGAAGCACTGAACAGCCTGAGTTCTTTTATAGCTGATTACCCCGGCTCAAAGTTTAATGGCGAAGCCAAAGAGTTGATGGTGGATGTGCTTGCCAATACAAATAATTTTAAAGATGCGCAGGTAATGCTGGAAAGTCTTGCAAAACCATCTGAAAATGCGAAGAGACTTTATCCCAGGATCTTATTTGGCCGTGCCACTGAAATGATCAACGATGGAAAACTGGCAGATGCCGACGCGTTGCTGGATAAAGTGCTGGCAGATCCTTATAATGGTTCTGTTCGCCCGTTTGCTTATTTCTGGAAAGGTGAGATCGGCTATCGCAACAACCAATTGGATACCGCCATTAAATATTATCATGCTTATGTTGATGCCGGTGCACCCACAAGCGGTGAAGCCAACCCAACCAATGCAAAATATAATCTTGGCTATGCTTATCTGCGCAAAGAAAACTATCCCGTAGCGATAACTTTTTTTGAACCGCTTATGAAAGCGCCTGCATTAAATACAGATGCTTTTTCACAGGATACATATATCAGGACAGCCGATAATTATTTCATGCTTAAAGATTTTGCAAAAGCAAAAAGCATGTATGAAAATGTAATTAAGCTTTCATGGCCGGCTGAAGATTATGCTACTTTCCAGATCGCTATGCTCGCTGGTGTCAATAGCCCGAATGAGAAGGTCGCTTTGATGAATACAGCGATCAGGAAGTTTCCCAATTCTTCCCTCGTGCAGGCTGCCAATATGGAGATCGTCAATACCTATATGGGGAATGAAAAATTCCGGGAGGCCATACCTTATTTAAACACGATCATTAACGCCCCGGGTAATGAAAGCATGAAACCGCAGGCTTATCTAAAGTTGGGTACAGCTTATTATAATGTGGATGTTAATGCGGAAGCTTTGAAACACTTTAAAACATTGGTTGATAAATACCCTAATTCCCTCGAGGCAGAAGATGCCATTGACAATATAAAACTCATTTACCTGGAAGATGGCAATCCTGATGAATATGCGTCTTATATGCGTGAATTGGGACGTCCGCTCAGCGTTAACACAGAAGATTCGCTTTCCTATGGTGCTGCGGAAAAATTTTATGATGATCAGAATTTCAATGCTGCGCTGACAGCGTTCAATAATTATCTCCAGAAATTCCCTGAAGGAGCTTATGCCCTTGATGCCAATATCAACAAGGCAGATATTTATTATGCCCGGAAGGATTGGACCAATGCATTGGCCGGGTATGAATCAGTGGCCGCCAACGCTCCCAATAAATATGCAGAAAGAGCTGTGCTGACCGCTGCAAGGATCTATTTCTTTGAATTGAAAAATTATACAGGAGCAGAAAAATATTATGCACAGCTTAAACAGATCACGGCCAGCCAGGAAAATAAACTGGAAGCCATGCGTGGTTTGCTGAGATGCCATTACCAGCAGGAAAAATGGACAGAAGCATTGGAGAATGCCAAAGAACTGACAGCAGCCAAAGGCAGCAGTGCTGATGATAAATCGCTTGCCAATATGGCTATTGCCAAATCCTACCAGGTAAGCGGTGAATATGACCTGGCCATTAACAACTTTAAGCAAGTGGTGCAATTAAATAAAGCAGCGCTGGCAGCAGAAGCCCGGTATGAGATCGCTGATTGCTGGTTCCGGGTGAATAAATTAGCCGAAGCCGAGAAAGCAGCTTTTGAAACCATCAACAAATCGGGTTCTTATGATTACTGGATAACGAAAGGATATATTTTACTGGGAGATATTTATTTTAAACAAAAAGATTATTTCAATGCCAAAGCAACTTTCCAGAGCGTTGTTGATAATACGATCAATGCGGAACTGAAGTCAGAGGCACAGGGAAAGCTGGCGCAGGCAACGGAAGAAGAAGGTAAATCAAGTAAGGTGAATAATTAGATGATAGATAAAAGATAATAGATGATAGTGGATGTAAATTGAAAAGTACTAAAATGTCCGAAAATTCAGTAGTGCGAAAATTGTCCTGCAGGGCAGAACAAAAAGATAAAAGACAGAAGAAATGATGAAGCAACAATTGTATAGAATATTTTTAGTTGGATTGGGGATTTTCTCATTCGGGATGTCATATGCCCAAAAGGATACAACCAAGAAAGGGGGTATTGATATCATATCCAGTTTCAAACCGGTGCTCCATGAAGCTGCGAAAATTAATTTTAATGCCACACCTCCCGCAGCTGATACCACGAAAGCAAAACTGAATTACGATATTCCCAACCAGAATTTATTGTTTGCTTACCAGCCGGGTTCATTGAAACCTCTTGCTCTTGATATAGATACAGGGGGAAAATTTGACAACAGCAGTTATATAAAGGCCGGCTTTGGAAGTTTAAGAACACCATTTATACAGGCGGGTATCTCATTTGGCGATGGCAAAACAGCCGGTTTGAATATTTATGCCAAACATGTAGGATCCGATGGTAAAAAGCAATTTCAAAAATTCACCAATACGGAAGTAAAACTGGCCGGTTATTTTAAGACAGGCAATAACCAATGGGATGCGAGCATCGGAACCATTCAACACCGTACTTATAAATATGGATATGAACCCGATTCATTATTATTCCCCATCGATTCATTGCGGCAAAATTTTCAAACGATCGCCGGCCATGTAATGATGCACAATATCAATAAAACAAAATTCGGACTTACATACTGGCCCGAGATCAAGATCGATGTTTTCAATGATAATCACAAGAATTCCGAAAGCAATACCGTGGTAAACCTGCCCCTGCAAAAAACAGTGGGAAAGGTCTTTGCTGTCAATCTCGGAATCACTTTTGATCTTACCCGGTTTTCACCAAGCGGTAAATCGGCAATTAATAATACGATGTATTATATTACTCCATCTGTATTATTTAAAACGCCAAATATCAATGCTGAGGCGGGTATCCGGCCATCATGGGATAATAAAACATTTAAAATGTTCCCGAATGTGCTCGTTGCCATCAGCACCAATGATAAACGAATTAATTTCCAGGCAGGATGGACGGGTTATGTCCGCAAAACAACTTATCAATACCTGGCTTCTCAAAATCCCTGGTTATATGTACCTGCGGAATTAAAAAATACATGGATCGAAGAACGTTTTGCAGGATTTAAAGGTTCAGTTGGCGATCATTTCAGTTATGCAGCTAAAGTTGCATTTAATAAATTGAATAACCAGCCCCTGTTTGTCAATGATTACAGGGTTGGAAGCGGGGGAAAGTCATTCCGGGTCGTAAATGAACCACAAATGAATGTTGTGAACTTTGGTGGTGAAATGGGATATAATATCGCTGAAAAATTTTCCATCATTGCTGGTGTAGCACTCAACCAATATACAGGCTTACAAACAAATGCCAAAGCATGGGGATTGATCCCGCTTGAATTAAAAGGTAATCTGCGGTTGCTGGTCATCAAAGACCTGTGGTTAAAAGCTGATCTCTTTGCCTGGAGAGGAGCCAAATACATGAAGAAAGATGGCACGGACGGTCAAATGGACGGTGCATTCGATCTGAATGCCGGTCTTGAATTTAAAATAACAAAGAACCTCAACCTGTGGACACAATTTAATAATGTCTTCAATAAAGAATACCAGCGCTGGAACCAATATCCGGTGTATGGGTTCAACTTTACCGGCGGTATCGTATTTTCGTTCGATCAAAAGAACAAATAATGTACGAAGAGCTTTACCGGTATTTCATTCAACATAAGAAATTAGCTGTACCGGGTGTTGGTACTTTTTTGCTGGAGAGAAGACCAGCCGTCAATGATTTTGTCAATAAGCAGATCAACCCACCCATCTATTCGGTCACATTGCAGGCCACTGTTGATCCTCCATCCATTCATTTTTTTAAATGGCTGGCAGGAGCATTGCATATTTCAGATCATGATGCCATTATCCGCTTTAATGATTTTGTATTTGATTTTAAGAAACAGGTCAATGATGGCAGTACTATTGAATGGAATGTTATGGGCGCAATAAGCAAGGGCGTTGCCGGCGAAATTAAATTTGACCCTGCCATAAGACCGGCATTGGAAAAACCTGTTGTTGCTGAAAAGGTCATCCGGGAAAAATCAGAGCACATGGTCAGGGTAGGAGAGGACCAAAAAACTTCGGCGGAGATGACGGAAATGCTTAACCTGCCGGTGATAAAAAGATCGAAGTGGTGGATAACTGCGCTGGTAGCCGGTTTGCTGGCTCTTCTTTTTATAAGCTGGTATTTTTCTGAATACGGGGTCGATGCTTCTTCAACGACCAATAATATGAAACTTGTTCCGGTTGAAGCCACGGCTCCATATCAAACTCTTCAATAAGTTACCTCACCCCAACATTATTTTTTTAGGTTGAAGATTCTGCGCCCCCTCTCCTGAAGGAGAGGGGAGAAAGACTCTGTTAATTTAGTGACAGACAAGGGGTGAGGTTTTGACATGTGGTCATTTGATGATTTTGATATTACTTTGCCAACCTCATATGTCCAATTTAATTCATTATACCCATTGCCCTGTTTGCGGTTCAACAGCTATTAAAAATGTTTTATCGGCAAAAGATCATACTGTAAGCGGGGAAATGTTTTCAATTGCTGAGTGTAATGACTGTTCTCTTCGCTTTACACAGGATGTACCGGATGCTGCTTCAATTGCGCCATATTATAAATCCGAAGATTATATTTCTCATACCAATACTTCAAAAGGGCTTATCAATCGTCTTTACCAGTCAGTTCGTAAACGGACATTAGCGAAAAAAAGAAGGTTGCTGCAAAGAGTAACCGGGATGGGCAAGGGTCATTTACTCGATGTGGGAAGTGGCACAGGTGCTTTTGTCAGCGAGATGACCCTGCATGGATGGTATACAACGGGACTTGAACCGGATGAAGGCGCCAGGCAAGTGGCAAAGCAACTATACAATGTTAAACTGGAAGATGCTGACCAGTTTTATCAATTGGCGCCAGAAAGTTTTGATGCTATCACACTCTGGCATGTACTTGAGCATGTGCATGAGCTTTCAGCATATGTTCAACAGTTAAAGTCATTGCTAAAAGAAAAGGGAAGGCTCTTTATCGCTGTCCCTAACTACACTTCAAAAGATGCTGCTATATATAAGGAGTGCTGGGCGGCTTATGATGTGCCCCGGCACCTGTATCATTTTTCTCCCCGGTCCATGCAGGTCTTGATGGAAAAACATGGATTAAAACTGCTTGCCTGTAAGCCTATGTGGTATGATAGTTTTTATATTTCCATGCTGAGCAGTAAATATAAAAACGGAAAAACAAACCTTCTTGCTTCATTTTTGAATGGTATTCGTTCCAATTTGAAAGCAATGGGTGATGTGAAGAAATGCAGTTCGGTGATTTATATTATCGGGAAATAAATATTACTGACTAAACTGCACCTCATACAACTCGGGCCACCATTTACCCGTGATATAAATTTTCTTTGTTGCTGCATCGTAGGCAATTCCATTGGGAACATCGGCAAGGGGGTCAATAGCCCTGATCCGGTCCCACATACCTGTAAGATCTGCTTTGGCAACTATCTGCCCGGTGGCGGGATCAATTTTAAAAATATAAGGAGCCTGGTATTGGTTGGCATATACAAAGCCATTGATGTATTCCAGTTCATTGATATCGTGGGTTGGGCTGCCCGCATCAGTCACCGTTTGTGTTTTTATTAATTTCATGGTGGAAGGTTCATAATAATTCAGGTCGCTTCCTCCTGTGCTGACGATAAGATTTTTTCCGTCATTGGTCAATCCCCAGCCTTCGATATCAACGGAGAATTCTTTTATCTTTTTAAAATCCTTCAGGGTATAAACAAAAACTGTTTTTTCTTTCCAGGTAAGTTGATACACCGTATCATTTAAGATGGTAACGCCTTCCCCGAAATATTTTTTGTCAAGCGGTATCCCTCTTATTGCCTTACCTGTCTTCATGTCCACCTGCTTTAGCATTGAATGACCATAATTGCCGGTTCCTTCATACATATTTCCATTGTAAATGATCAAACCCTGTGTGTAGGAAGAAGTGTCATGCGGGAAAGTAGCGACTATTGAATGGGTCATACCTTTTGGACTATCGGGTGGTATTTTACCGTCATTTGTATGATCGCCGTCCTTATTCTTACAAGCGACAAGGCTGATCAGAAGAACAACAGGAAATATTTTTTTCATGATTAAGAAATAGATTTCACACAAAAGTAAGGGTGGACAAGGCTTTTGCCTGTTAAAGCTTTTAGAAGGACAGCAGGTATAGGAAAAATACGATACAAATAGTTCTTGTACAATTGATTAAAAGGATTATATTTGAAATCAGAATATCCCCTGATCACCGAAATTTCTCCCCCAATACCTATCGAACCGAAATCGTATCCCTGAGACGCCTTTATTAGATTCCCATTATCCTTTACTATTCCGTTTCCTGTTGATTGACCCCTGGCAATAAGTTTTGTCATGCCATCACTAACGTACAAATGAAAGGGATCTATGAAGACGGGATTAATCTTTGCTTTCTTTTTACTGGCTTCCGCTAGTCAGCTGACCGCACAACGGGAACGCTGCAATACTTTTTCTTATCAGCAGGAGCAATTAAGAAACGATCCGGCATTGGCCGAAAAGATGAATGCGATAGAAGCATTTACCAAACAACATATTTCTATTGCTGGAACCAATATATCAAACAGGATGGAAGGCAACACCATTAAGATACCCGTTGTCGTTCATATCTTATATCATACCTCATCGGAAAAAATAAGCGACGCACTGGTGCAAAGCCAGATAGAAGCATTGAACCGTTGTTTTCGTTATCGCAATGCAGATTCTGTAAAGACGCCTTTATATTTTAAATCACTGGCAGCAGATGTTGAAATAGAATTTCAACTGGCAACATCTGATAGCCGGAAAAGGTATACCACTGGTATTATCAGAAAATATACACCCGTTACCAAATGGGTAATGGATGATAAAATGAAATTCACTGCCAATATGGGTGATGATGCCTGGGATTCAAAAAGCTATCTTAATATCTGGGTTTGCCATCTTGATAAACTGGCCGGATACTCCAGTTTACCCGGCGGCGATGTAACGAAAGATGGATTGGTAATGGACTTTGGTGCTTTTGGTGTGTTTAATTCCGGCAACGGTTATGATATGGGCAAAACAACTATGCACAAAA
>Ga0193697_1000012_pt1 | contig 70287 bp, 65 predicted proteins | sample L3m2metaG_FD_145073 | JGI IMG/M metagenome (GOLD analysis project Ga0193697, IMG submission 145073) | Soil microbial communities from a riparian zone of the East river system, Colorado, United States - L3m2 | ecosystem: Environmental > Terrestrial > Soil > Riparian zone | place: USA: East River...
TCCCTTGAGTCCCGGGCGCCGGTTCCGCCGACCACTTCCGTAGGACTTTGCCTGCGGCGTCCAGAATTTCCAGAGTAACAGCTCCCGGCGCCGCCGCTTTGAGATAAAAGTCTAGAACCGCGCCCTCGGGTGGGTTTTGAGCTTGCGGCTCGTCGCGCTGGAACGGTGTGCCGTTGTCGTCGCCCTGAATGAAGTTGATGGCGTCCGCGGGCCGGAAGAGCCAGGTGTCGGCCTGGAGCACTTGGTCACTGACTTGCCGCAGTGCGCTGATGTCATCCATCACCCAGAAGCCGCGGCCGTGCGTCGCGACGATGAGGTCGTTGCCGTAGACGACGAAGTCGCGCACCGACGTCACCGGCAGGTTGCGTTGGAGTGGCTGCCAGTGATCCCCGTCGTCGAAGGACACGAACGCCCCGCGCTCGGTCCCGGCGAACAGCAGACCGCGGCGCACCAGGTCTTCCTTGACGACGTGGACGTACACCCCATCCGGCAGCCCCGTCGTGACCCGCTGCCACGAACGGCCCTGGTCGCGCGTGCGGTAGATGTAGGGCACGAAGTCCTGGAGCTGGTGTCGGTCGACGCTGGCATAGGCCGTGTTCGCATCGAAGTGCGACGCCTCGATGCCGGTGACGCGGCTCCATGGGGTCATCGCACGCGGCGTGACGTCACGCCAGGTCGCACCGTCGTCGGTCGTGACTTGAATGAGCCCGTCGTCCGTGCCGATCCAGATCAGCGGCGCGAGGAGCGAGGACGGCGCCACCGCGTAGATGACGCCGCGCTTGCCGTTTCGATCGGTGGCCGCCGCGGCGGTTGCGTCGAGGTTGGGCGGGATGCCGGGATCGGGCCGAGTCAGGTCACCGCTGATCTGTTTCCACGTGCGCGCGCCGTCGGTCGTCTTGAACAGGAACTGACTGGCGTAATACAGCGCGTGAGGATCGGCCGGCGAGAGCACCAGTGGCTGGGTCCAGTCGCCCCGGTCGGTCTCGGTGCCTTTGGGTGCTGAGGTGCTCGGCACCGACAGGTTGGTCTCGAGGGCCCAGCGACTCCCGTCGTCGCCGTAGATGATGCCGGGATGCAGCGGGTCGCCGGTGGCGTAGCCACTTTCGCCGGCGGCTCCGATCGGCTCCCAGTCGCGCTGTGAGATTTGCGCGAACTTGCCGCGCGAGCGCACCGCCACCGCGCCCGAGTCCTGTTGCGCGCCGACGACCCAGTACGGGAAGCGATAGTCCACCGAGGCGTGATAGATCTGCGCGGTGGGCTGATTGAGCCACGAGCTCCAGGTCATGTCGCGCGGATCGGCGCTGCGCGCGTTGCGCGTGATGATCGTGCCCTGATCGCTCGCGACGATCAGGATGTCCGGATTGGCGGGCGAGATCCACACTTGGTGGTAGTCGTCGCCGCCGGGCGAGCCGCGGATCACATCCCAGGTGGCGCCGCCGTCGCGGCTGCGGTTCACTGCCACGTTCGGCACGTACACGATGTCGGCGTCCCTGGGATCGACCGCGATCTTCTCGAAGTACCAGCCTCGGCCCCACAACGCTTGGTCGCCGCTCAGTCGCCGCCAGGTCGCACCGGCGTCGTCGGAGCGGAAAACCCCACCCTGTCCGGGCGGAGGTGGAGCGGGACGTCCCGGCGCAGGTGGTGGAGGAGCTGGCGCAGTCGGGTCGGGCACCAGGCAATCGACCACGGCATAGACGCGCGACGGATTCGACGGCGCCACGGCGATGCCGGTTCGTCCGATCCCTGCGGGCGGCAGGCCGGCGGTCAGCTGGTGCCAGGTGGATCCGCCGTCGGTGGATTTGTAGATCCCGCCACCGGGTCCGTTGGTGGGCGCGTAGGTGAACCACGGCGGCCGCCGCGTATTCCACAATCCTGCGTAGACCACGCGCGAGTCGGTTGGGTCGATGACGACCTCGACCGCTCCGACGTTCTCGTTTTTGGAGAGGACTTTCTGCCAGGTGCGCCCGCCGTTCGTCGAGCGGAACACGCCGCGGTCGGGGTTCGCGGCGTAGAGATGACCAATGGCCGCAACGAAGACCACGTCGGGGTTCTTGGGATCCACGGCGATCTTGCCGATATGCTGCGTGTCGGCGAGGCCGAGATGGGTCCACGTGCGGCCGGCGTCGGTGGACCTGTAGACGCCGTTGCCGAAGCCCACGGAATCGCGCAGGGTGGACTCACCCGTGCCGACGTAGATCACGTCGGGCGCGGACGGCGCGACGGCCAGGGCACCGATCGAGGCCACGGGCTGGTCGTCGAATGTCGGCACCCAGGTTCTGCCGGCGTCGATGGTCTTCCAGACGCCGCCGTTCACATGGCCGAAATAGAACTCGTCGGGCCGCCCGGGTACGCCGCACGCGGCGTCGCACCGGCCACCGCGGAACGGGCCCAGCATGCGCCAGTCGAGGCCGATGGGGACGTCGAGGAGCGTGGGAGTCGAGGAATCGGGCCGCGCCCACAAGGTCGAGGGATGCGGGAGCCGGAGCGCCGAGAGGGCGACGCCAGCCTGAGCGACGCTGACGAGGAAGTCGCGACGAGAGGGCACGGTTAGTGGAATTGACGTCCGATCCTGAGGCCTCGCTAGAGTCTTGGCGTCTACTTGGCGTCTGCCTGCCTGGTATCTATAATCCCACTCCCATTTATTGGGCCAGGTAGCTCAGTTGGTAGAGCAGCGGACTGAAAATCCGCGTGTCGCCGGTTCGATTCCGGCCCTGGCCACTTCTTCCCCATACAGCTACAGCCCCTTGCGAGAGGCTCGCCGCGCCACGAAGGCGAGCGACGCCGCGGCCACGACCCCGCCCGTGAGGAGCCACGCCTTCGCGGGGGCCTGCGCCAGCAAAACCACCATCAACCCCGCCGCGACCCACGGCACCACGCGCCCGGCCGGCATGACGAACGGCTTGTCGGCGGCGCCGGCGTCGAGCTGCCGCAACCGCCACACGCCCACACTGCACGCGAAGTAGACCAGCAGGATCGCGACGTCCGCCATGATCACGATCTTGACGTACGTGCCGGTGATGGCGATGGCGCACACGATCACGCCTTGGATCGCGATCGCGACATGTGGCGTGTGGTGTGTCCGGTGCACCGCGGCGAGCGGCCGCGGCAGGTAGCCGTCCACCGCGAGGGCGAAGAGCGATCGCGGCGTGGCGAGCATCGTGGCGGTCATGAAACCGAAGGTAGAGACGATCATCGCGATGAGGATCAGCGTGGACCCGGCCGCTCCGGCGAATTGCACGGCCGCCGCGGCGAGGGGGGCCTTGGCCGTCTCAGGCGCGGCGAGCGCGCTACCGAGAATTCCCTGGGCGACGAGCTGGACGGCGATGTACAGCACTCCCACGCCCGTCACGGCGAGGGCGATCGCGCGCGGCACGGTGCGGGCCGCATCGCGCACTTCGCCGCTCACTTGCAGCGCCGATTCCATTCCGAAGAACGCAAACATCAGCAGCAGCCCGGATTCGCCCAGGCCCGAGAGCGAAGGGAATGGTCCCAACGCGAGATTCTCCGCCCGTACGTGCGATAGACCGAGCACGACGAACGCGATCAGCGGGACGACCTTCGCGACCGTCGCGATGCCACTCACGCGCGATCCCAGGTCGGCACCGCGGATGTTGACGACGGCAAGGCCGCCATATGCCGCGATGAGTAGCGCGGCCCGCGGCAGCGGGGCGCCGAGGCCCGGCGCCAACCGGGCGACGGCGTCGGCGAACACAGTGGCGACGCCTCCCATGGCGAGCGTGATGCCGAGCCAGAGCAGCACACCACACAGGTATCCGGCGTAGGGACCGAGCGCCGTTTCGACGTACGCGTAAGGGCCGCCGCTCTGTGGGACGCGGCTCCCGGCTTCCGCGATACACAGGGCAACGAGCGCCGTCGCCACGGCGCACACGAGGTAGGCGAGGGGAGCCGCGGCGCCGATCCTGCCGGCGACCTCCGCGGGGAGCACGAAGATCGCTGCGCCGACGGTGATATTGAAAATGGCGGCCGCGAAACCGCGCACGCCGATGACGCGCCGCAGCGCGGGTTCGGTCATGCCCCCAAACTACAGCCCGCGATCGCGCAGGCGAATCACCTCGTCGAGCGACTGGTTTCCGTAGCGGCCTTTCACGCGTTCGATGAAGGCCCTGGTCACGCCATGGTCTCGCGCCCGGCGTAGCTCTGCCAGCGACAGGCGTTCGTATCCCGCCGCCTTGAGCGATCTAATGTAGGACGGATCGACGCCGTGGTCGCGCGACTCCACCAGCTCTTCGGGATCCGCGGGCGCGTAGCCCAGCGCCTTCATCTCCGTGATGTAGTCCTCGCTGACACCGTGATCCCGCAGGCGCACCAGGCCCTCCACCGCGAGGTTCTTGTAACCAGCGTCGTCCAGCGACGCGATGTACTCCGGGTTCACCCCGTGATCCCGTAAGCGCACGAGCGTCTCCGCGCTCAGGTTCTTGTAACCCGCGCTGTCCAGTGACGCGATGAACTCCGGGTTCACGCCGTGATCCCGCATCCGGACCAGGCTCTCTGAGTCCCTGAGTTTGTATCCCCGCGCCCCCAAATCCCGGACGTACTCGAGGTCCACGCCGTGCGTCGCCATGCGCGCGAGCCCCCCGGCGGTCGGGCGGTCGTACCCCTGTCGCTGCAGCTCGTCCACCAAGTCCAGTCCCACGCCTGCCATCGTCATCTCGAACTGTTCCCACGCTGTCGGCGCGTTGATGCCGCGCTTGGCCAGGTCGGCGACGAAACCCGCATTCGGCTGATAGATGAAATGGCCGGAGCCCTTGCCGGCGCGGAACCACCCCTCACAGTCCAGCGTGCCGGCGGATCTCACGATTTTGAAGTGCACCGTCGCGCCCGATCCACCCATGTCGGCCGTGGCCAGGCCCACCAGCTCGCTCAACGGCACGTCCCGGCCCCAATTGCTCGAGTGCCGGCCTTCGCCGTAACGGATGTTGAGCTGGACTTTGCCCGAGTGATCACCGGGTTCGATCAGCCACTGCCCGCCTGAGGGGACGAGATCCTGCGCCGCGCGCGCGGGAACTGCCCGAGTACACACGAGAGCGAGGAGCAGGGCGGCGAATCGCATAGAGACTCCGGGAGAGGATTTCAGGATTGGATAGGCAGGGAGCCTCAAGGGTTGCAGATCAGCTCGGAGAACTTCTCGAGGTCGATATTGCCACCGGAGACGATGGCGACGATCGGGCCCTGACCCGCCTTGCCGGTGAGCGCCGCCGCCAGGCCGAGCGCACCGGCTCCCTCGGCGATGACCCGGGCCTTTTCGGCCATCAGACGCATGGCGCGCTTCACCTCATCCAGGCTCACCACGATGTAGCCGTCCACCAGCGGCTGCATGCGCTGCCACATCCGCGGAAACACGCTCTTACCGCCCGCGCCGTCGACGAATGTGGCTTTCCAGTCCGGGAACGCCTGCGCCGAGCCTTTGGTGAAGGAGAGCGCGGCGGGTGCGGCGGTCTCCGGCTCGGCGCCCCAGACCTTGATCTCGGGGCGCAACGCCTTCACGGCACTGGCGATTCCCGTGATCAACCCGCCGCCGCCGATCGCGGCGAGGATGGCGACCGTGTCCGGAGCATCCTCGAGAATCTCGAGGCCCATCGTCGCGTGGCCGGCGATGAAGTTGTCATCGTCGAACGGGTGGATGAAGGTTCCGGTGACGCCGGGATACGCGCGGTCCTCGAGCGCCTGCCAGGCCCGTGCGTACGGTACGAGCACGAGCTTCGCGCCTAGCGCGCGCATGCGATCGAGCTTCGCGGTGGGCGCCGTCTCGATCGCGACGACGGTGCAGGGCACGCCAGCCGCGCGCGCGGCATACGCAACACCCTGACCCGCATTGCCGGCGCTGATCGTCCAGACGCCGCGTCCGCGCTCGGCGTCGGACAACAGTGCGACCGCGTTGGCGGCCCCGCGCAGCTTATAGGCGTTGATCGGTTGCAGGTTCTCGAGCTTGAGCCGCACGTCCGGGAATCCGGCCCCGAGCTCCAGGCGGACCAATGGTGTGCGCACGATGGTCCCGGCGATGCGCGCTCGTGCATCCCGGATTTCACCTAGGGTGATGGGGCGGACTGGCTCAAGCACGCAGCACCAGTGCCGCGGCTGCAACGTCTTCGACCGCGACGCCCACGGACTTGAACAGCGTGAGCTCCTCGGCGCTACGACGGCCGGGATCAGCACCCGACACAACGGCTCCGATTTCTGTCACTTCGCTCCGCGCCGCGATGACGTCCCCCGATTCACGCAGCGCCGCTTCGCGCGAGTCGACGAATATCCGCGCCGTGGTGACGAGATCGTCGTCCAACTCGCGCCAGTCGGGGCGGGTCGCCCCGATGGCGTTGACGTGGGTCCCGGGGGAGAGCCAGCGCCCTTGGAGAATGGGCGTCGTGGCGCTCGCGGCGACCACGACCACGTCCGCGCCGCGAACGGCATCAGCCGCCGACGCCACCGCCTTCACGCCATGCTGCTGGGCGAACGCGGGCGCGTTTCGAGGACTCCAGACGCGTACCTCCTTGAATGCGCGGACGTGGCGCAGCGCGGCGAGGTGACTCTTCGCCTGCACGCCGGAGCCGATGATCGCGAGCACCGACGCGTCCTTTCGAGCCAACTGCTGGGTCGCCACCGCCGACGCCGCGGCGGTCCGCATCTCGGTGATGAGCCGGCCGTCCATCACGGCGAGCGGCTCTCCGGTCTCGGCCTTGAACATCACGATGACGGCGTGGTGGGTGTGGATCCCGACGTTGTGAGGATAGAAAGTGACGAGCTTGGCACCGAGGGCCCCCCCGTCCGCATACGCCGGCATGACCGCGAAGAAGCCCTTATGAGGAGCTACGGGAAGCACGGTGCGCACCGGCTGCACGACCTGCCCAGCCGACAACGCCGCGAGCGCCTGCGCGATGGCGGGAATGAGGTCCTGGTATTGCAGCCTTTGTTGTACAGCCGGCTCGTCGAGGACGACGATGTCCATCACATGGAACTACTACAGAGTTTTCAAGAACGCCACCACTGCCGCTCGATCCTCCGCCGACAACGTGCGGAACGCGTCCCGCGCCCGCGCCGCCTCACCGTTGTGCATCTCGATCGCCTGTTCGAGCGTCGTCGCCCGGCCGTCGTGGAGGAACCGCGCCATCAGGCGCACACCCATCAGCGGCTCGGTGCGAAACTCGCTCGGTGTCGCCAGACCCAGACAGATGTCCGCGCGCTCCGGACCCATGTCGTGCAGCAGCAGGTCCGTATAGGCAGCCACCTCGCGGTGGTCCAGTGCGGCGATGGGGCTGTTGCCAGTGCGGAGCGCGGGCACATGGCAGCGATCGCAACCCGCCCGCGCGAACGCGTCGCGCCCTTGGCGCGCCTCGCGCGACAACCGTTGCGGGGAGGGCGGCGCGAGCAGCCGCACAAATGCATCGAGCAGCCCCGCCGCGGAGTCGGAGAGCTCGGGATCTGCGGCTGGGTCCACGCCGTCTGGGAGAGGGCGGCCGGCGACGGTCTCTTCGGTCGGGACCGCGGGAGTCGTGATCCCCTGTTCGGCGGCCAGAGCGCCGTCGTTGAACTCGCGCAGCGTCGGCACCAAGGCCTTGCGCCCAAACCGCCCCAGACGGCCGTCGAAGAACCGGCCGGGCCGGCCGGAGATGCCGTCCAAGTCGCGATCCTCAGGATCGGCGTAGGAGAGGATCACCGAATCGGGCACGGCGTCGAGCAGACCGAAGCCGAAGATGTCGGGTGTGGTGCGGGCGGCGATCGCCGTCGCTTGGGGCGGCACGGGTTCGCTATCGATCGCCAGTGCGGCCTTGAGCGCCGGCGTGACCTGGTTCTGGTACACGGGGCCGCCGAGGGCCGCGAGCTCGTCGCAGGGTCGGCCGGAGAACTCCGGGTGAAACGCCGCGGCATGTCGTTCGATTTCGTCGCCGGTCCCGCCCCGCACGGGATCCTCATGGCATTCGGCGCATGCATCCGCGTTGAACAAAGGGCCGAGCCCGGTGGGTGGCGCGAACACGCTATCGAAGACGGCGCGCCCCCGGTCGAACCTTGCGCGTTCCGTGGCGGAAAGGCCGCGCAGGGGATCGCCGGGTTGGGGCGGCCGCCGGCACGCTACTGAACCTGCGGCGAGCGTGACAGCGGTACACCACACTGCCAGGCGCCCGTTCATGGGGTCCCCCCCGCTTCCGCGCCAGTCTCCATTCGCCCGACTCGCTCGATCGTGTACGCGAGGTAACCGCCCCCGCCCGGTTTCCCGCCGTAGGAGACGCGGACGATGTCTCCGGGGGCGAGCTTGTTCAGCGCCAGGGGAGCCCCTGCCGCGGTGATCCGCACGGCTACGGGGACCTGGACGCGCACGACGCGCAGCGCCATGCCGACCCCCGTCGTGACTTCCACAGCGCGACCGGGCACATCGACGACGCGCACGGCGCCCTGCATGTTGTGGGTCGGTGGAGAAGGCTGCTGCGTGGTTGCGGCAGGTGGGAAAGCAGCGATAATGCACACAGCAGCAAGCACGAAACGAGTCACGGGAGCCTCCCGGTGGCGGGCCGGGGTAGTGTACCCCGGTCGCAAACCCGGGTTCGCTCCGTTGCCGAATCGCCGCGGGAGTGCTTACGTGTTGCACTTGGGCCGCATCCCTTCGAGGAGACTTAATGCTTGCCGTAGCGCTCGCCGCCGTCGCCGTGTTGCAGAGTTGGGAGCCGCTCGGCTCGCGCCGCGTCAGTTTCGCGGTCGACCATGACGTGATCGAGGTGGGTGCTCGCGAAGGGACCTTCAACGCCATCAGGATCGAAGTCGACGGCGGGACCCTCGAGATGTACAACATCGTGCTCACATTCGGGAACGGCGACACCTGGTCGCCCAACACACGGGTGGTGTTCCGTCCGGGCTCGTGGAGCCGGTTGATCGACGTCCCGGGCCCGGCGCGCTTCATCCGCAAGATCGAGTTCTTCTATCGCAGCCGCCTGCGCCGCGGTCAGGCGACGGTGCGAGTCTTCGGCCGGTCGGCCGGCGCACTCGGTGTGGTAACGCCCCCCCGTGACGCTCCCCCAGCGGAGAGCCCAGCACCCACGGACCTCGCGACCCCTGCGGGCAGCTGGGATCACATCGGGATGCGTCCCGTCGACTTCCGAGTCGATCACGACGCCATCACCGCGGCGAGTGAGGGCATGTTCCGGGCGATTCGCATCGACGTCGAAGGCGGCGACCTCGAGATGTTCGACGTGAAGATCACGTTCGGGAACGGCGAAGCGTTTTCGCCTAACACGCGCCTCTACTTCCGCGAAGGTACGCGCAGCCGTGTGATCGACCTTCCCGGCGACGCGCGCATCGTCCGGCGGATCGACTTTTTCTATCGAAGTGCCCTCTTCACGGGGCAAGGCCGAGCCATCGTGCACGTGTACGGCCGCCGGTGACCGCGCTCGCCGTCGCCTACTGCCTCGCGGCTCGTCTGGCGTACGTCTTGTACACGGGCATCGCGTTGCGGCGGCAAGAGCGGGACGCGTTTTTCACCCGCGCCTGGGGCCTGGAGGGCGGGTTCCAGCGGTTCCGGCGCATCGTGTCAGCCCTGATGGTGAACGACGTGCTCGCGTTCGGCCTGCTCTGTGTCGTGACGCACGACACGCTCGAAGTCCCGGTGCCGCGCCTGGTCGTGATCATCATCGGCGCTGCCCTCGTGGCGGTGGGGATCTCCGTCAAGGTGTGGGCTGCCAACACGCTTGGCAGCGACGCCTACTACTGGTACAACTTCTTCGCGCCGCCCCGCCTCCACCGCGTCGTCCTCGCCGGTCCGTACAAGTTTCTCGAGAACCCGATGTACACCGTTGGCTATCTCCAGGCGTACGGGTGGGCGCTCATCACCGGCTCCCTGACGGGACTCTTCGCGGCGGCGTTCCTGCACGTCGCGATCCTCGCCTTCTACTTCGCCGTCGAGAAGCCCCACTTCCAGCGGTTGAACGGCTCGCGATCGTAGGTCCCTCGTGATCAGGGCGCTCGCGGTCGTCGTGGGTGTGCTCGCGCTGGCGCGCGGGTGCCAGGGGGGCACCACGCCTTCCGATCCCGTGGACCAGCCCGACGATCAAACGGTAGCGGCCGTCGAGCACGCTGAGCAAGCAATGAGCGACGCGATGGTCGAGAGCCTGCACATGCGTCTCACCACGCTGCGGCCACGCGCGCCCGGCGACTCGATCCGCGCCGACTCCGTGCTGCAGGTGATGCGCCGCGAGCTGGCCCGCTACGGTGACGTTCACGCCGCCGAAGCGGACGGGTTTCGTCAATTCGTCGCCGGCGCGGCAGCGCCCGTGCAGCACTACACGAAGCTGCGGTGGTGGATTCAGGCGCGTGGTGGTCTCGATGCGTCGCGGCCGAGCTCGCTGCTGTACCGCAGAGGGACGGACGGCAGGCTCGAGCTGATCGGGGCCATGTTCACGGCGCCTCCGGGCGCCACGGAGGACGAGCTCGACGCGCGCCTGCCTCTGAGCATCACGCGTTGGCATCAACACGTGAATTGGTGCACGCCGCGAATCGGGCCGGGGATGCGGGAACGGTGGCGCGAGACGAAGGACGGGCACCCCGTGTTCGGGCCGCGCTCGCCGATTGCGACGCGCGAAGCCTGCGATGTCGTGGATGGCCGTTTCAGGCCGCGACTGCTCGGGTGGATGGTGCACGTCATGTTCGCGGGAGACGACCACCACCACTAGCGTGCTTGACGGCTCCCGAGATGGGCGGTAGCACTATGGCAACGCAGCCCACCCCGGGAGTCATGATTATGCGCCGTGCTGAGATTCTATTCGCCACCGTCCTGTTTACTCTCGCACCGACCGCGCTCCTAGCTCAAGGGGGATCGATCCGCGGCCGTGTCACCGACGCGGCCGGCGCGGCCCTCCCGCGGGCGCAGGTCTCGGTCGAGGGAACGGGGCTGCGCGCGTCGAGCGATGAGCAGGGCCGCTACGACATTCGCGGCGTAGGGGCCGGCACCTACACCGTGCGGGCGCGCTTGCTCGGCTACGTGCCGCAGTCGGTGCGGGTCACTGTTGGCGGCGGCGCCGCGGAGCAGAACTTCTCGATGGCCTCGCAGCCGATCGCCCTCGCACCGGTCGACGTGGTCGTCGGCTCGCGCGCGCGTCACACCGCAGCCGAGGAGCTGGCGGTGCCGGTGGACGTGTTCACGGCGGAGCAGATGGCGCAGCAGGGGACCAGTGAGACGAGTCAGATCCTGCAGGCGCTGGCGCCGTCGGTGAACTTCCCGCGCCAGAGCGTGACCGACGCCAACGACATCGTGCGTCCGTTCACGCTGCGCGGTCTCTCCCCCGACCATACGCTGGTGCTCGTGAACGGGTGGCGCCGCCATCAGATGGCGGTCATGAACACGTTCGCCTATGGCATGGGCGCCGGGTCGAGCGGCGTGGATTTGAACGCCATCCCGAGCGGCGCCGTCGATCGCGTCGAGGTGCTGCGCGACGGTGCGTCGGCGCAGTACGGTTCCGACGCCATCGCGGGCGTGGTCAACGTGGTGATGAAGGAAGGCGCCTTCGCGCCGTTCCTGAACGTCGAGTCGGGCGGGTACGCGACCAAGGACTATCCCGATGACGGGGCCACCACCGACATCAACGGCGGGTGGGGCTTCGGCGTCGGCCGCGGTTCGCTCACGATCTTCGGCGAATACCTGCACCGCGATCCGACCAATCGTGCCTGGCCCGACATCTTCCTGGCCGACGTCAACGGCAACACCGACGTGATCGACACGCTCACAGGACGCCTCATCGACAAACGCAACTCTCTCACGCAACCCAACTACCACTGGGGCGACGGGCTCGAGAAGGACGCGATGACGTTCGCGAACTTCCGCCTCCCCCTGAATCCCGGCGGGACGAGTGAGTTCTACGCCTTCGGCGGGTACAGCCACCGCGTCGGCACCGGCAACGGGTTCTTCCGCTACTTCGACAGCTCCAAGAACTGGCCGGAACTGTATCCGCAGGGGTTCCTGCCCGAATTCCATCCCGACGTCGCCGACTATTCCGGCGCCGCGGGGTTCCGCGCCAACGTCAACGGCTGGTCGCTCGACCTGGGCGCGGAGCTTGGGGCGAATCGCTTCGACTACAACCTGGACCACACGAACAACGCGTCGCTCGGTCCTTGCCTCGACACGCCGTGCGCGCCGGGAGCCGACGGGGTGCTGGGTGGCGGCGGGGCGCTCGACGATCCGGGGATCCCCAACCAGCTGTCGTTCTTCGCCGGGCGGCTCAAGCGCCAGGAACTTGTCGCCGGCGTGAACCTCGCGAAGGCACTCGACGTCGGCATGCCGTCCCCCGTCAACGTGGCCGTGGGCGCGCAGTTCCGCCGCGAGAGCTTCACGATCGTGGCCGGCGAACCGGCGTCGTGGATCAACGGCGGGCACCTGGCCCAGGACTCGGGCGGGCCCGCTCCCGCCGGCTCGTCGGTGTTCGCGGGGTTCTCGCCCTCGGACGCGAGCGACCATAGCCGCAGCAACGTGGGCGCGTATCTCGACCTCGAGAGCAAGCTGAGCCCGCAGGTGCTGGCGAACGTGGCGGGACGGTTCGAGAGCTACAGCGATTTCGGCCAGCGGTTGACGGGCAAAGTGGCGGTGCGGTTCCAGCCGACGCAGCGGTTCGTGCTGCGCGGCGCGGCCAGCACCGGGTTCCGCGCGCCGGGGCTCGCGCAGAGCTACTTCAGCCACACCACGACGAACGTGATCGGCGGACAGTTCATCGAGGTTGGGAACTACCCCGTGGACAACCGCGCCTCCCAGATCTTCGGCGCCAAGCCGCTGAAGGAGGAGACGTCGGTCAACCTGAGCGCGGGGTTCGCGTTCACGCCGAACGACAACTTCACGCTCACAGTCGACGTCTTCAACATCAAGATCAACGACCGGATTCTGTTGGGCGCGACATTCGGCGACTCGGTGTCGCAGGCGATTCTCGCCGACTCGGGGTTCGCGTCGATCGGCGCGGTGCAGTTCTTCACGAACGGGCTCGACACCAAGACGAGCGGCATCGACGTGACGGGCGATCTGCGCGTGCCGGCAGGGCGGGGCAGTCTGGACTTCACCGCGGCGATCAACTACACGAAGAACAAGATCACGCACGTCGATACGCTGCCGCTGATTCTCCAGGGGACGCCGACGACCCTGACCAGCATCCTCGATCTCGTGACGAAGGTGGGCATCGAGGAAGAACGGCCCGACTGGCGCGGCACGTTCACGGGCCAGTACGCGGTGGGGCGGTTCCACGCCCTGGGCCGCGCGTCGTACTACGGCGGGTTCGCGTCGGCGCAGCCGAGCTTCACGGATCGGGAGGAGTACAGCGCCAAGACGCTGTTCGACGCCGAGATCGGCTATCACTTCAACGATGTGAACCTGTCGGTCGGGGCCCGGAATCTGTTCGACACGTATCCGGACCGGCCCAAGGCGGAGTTCAACAACAACGACAACACGTTCCCCTGGGCCGCGGCGTCGCCGTTCGGCTACAACGGGCGGTTCGTGTACGCGCGAGTGGAGATGCGGCTGAATCAGTAGGGGCAGCCGAGTAGTGGACTCATGATGACGGGAGGAACAACCGTGCGTAAGCACCTTGGTGTGTTTCTGCTCGCGTCCGGCCTGATCGTGGCGAGCGCGGGCACGGCAGGAGCGCAGCAGCGCTCCATTAGCGGCCGCGTCGGCAACGCGGTCAACGACGAGCCGGTCGCGCGCGCGACCGTATCGGTGGCGGGATCGTCGATCGTGACCGTGACGGATGCGCGCGGCCAGTTCGCTCTGTCCGCGCCGGACGGCGCGGTCACGCTGACGGTCCGCGCCATCGGTTACAAGCGCCGCACCGTGGCCGTGGCGCCCGACCAGAACAGCGTCGCCGTGCGCCTCGAGCAGGACATCTTCAACCTGGAAGCGGTCGTCGTGACGGGCCAGGCAACGGCGGTGGAGCAGAGGAACCTGCCCCAGGCCGTCAGCGTGGTCACGGCCCAGGACCTGAGCCGGGCGCCGGCCTCCTCGATCGAAAGCGCGCTCCAGGGCAAGATCGCCGGTGCCTTGATTCAGACGAATTCGGGCGCGCCGGGTGGCGGCGCCCAGATCAACCTGCGCGGCGTCTCGACGATCAACGGATCGGTCGACCCACTGATCGTGGTCGACGGGCTCGTCATCAGCAACGCCGCGATCGGGAACAACATCAACGCCATCACCGCGGCGGCGGCGGGGGGCAACGCATCGAATCAGGACAACCCCGTCAACCGCATCGCCGACCTGAACCCCGCGGACATCGAGCGTGTGGAGATCCTGAAGGGCGCTTCCGCGGCGGCGATCTACGGGTCACAGGCGTCGAACGGCGTCGTGATGATCACCACGCGCCGGGGCGCATCGGGCGCGCCGCGCTTCCACATGACGCAGCGCTTCGGTGAGTTCCGCGTGCTGCACTTCATGCGCTCGCGCGTGTTCGTCGATTCCGCCGAGGCGGTGACGGTCTACACCGACTCCGCCCTTGTCGGCCAATTGTGCAATCTGCCCAGCAATGGCTGCCCCAACTACGACAACATCGGGCAGCTGTGGGACCGCCATCCGCTGTCGACCGAAACGGGCGCGAGCATCACCGGTGGCACCGATCAGACCCGCTACTTCGTGTCGGGCCTCCTCAAGCACGACGGCGGGATCGCGCCGAACACTGAGTACAACAAGCAGGCGATCCGGGTGAACCTCGACCAGACGATGGGCGACCGCTGGAGCCTGGCTATGAGCACCCAGGTCATCCACAGCTTCTCGTCCCGAGGCATCTCCAACAACGACAACTCGGGCACGAGCCCGTACCTGGTCTTTCCGCTGACGCCGAGTTTCGTGGACCTGCGTCCCGTCAACGGCGTCTATCCTGACAATCCGTTCGAGCGCAGCAATCCGCTCCAGACCTACGCCTTGCTCAAGAACCATGAGGACGTGTGGCGGGCGCTCGGCGCCGGGACCTTGCGCTGGGACGCGGTGAGCGGCGAGCGGCAGAGCCTCCGCTTCACCGCCACCGGCGGCGTCGACTACTTCGAGCAGCGCAACGACATCCTGTCGCCGCCGAACCTCGAGTTCGAGCCGAACGACGGGCAGCCGGGCACGATCGTGCTGGGGAAGTCGTCGAATCTCAACCTCAACCTGCTCGTCAACGCCGTCCACACCTACATCCCGGCGTCGGGGCACCTGCAGGCGACGACGGCCGTCGGTCTTCAGTACGTCGACCGCAACCTCAACACGACCAACGTCGTCGGCCGGAACGTGCTGCTCGGCCTGACCAACGTCGACAAGGCGACGAACATCAGCCTGTCGCAGAACCTGCAGCCCCAAAAGGACTTTGGTCTGTTCGCGCAGGAAGAGGTCCTGGCCATGGACCAGCGGTTGTTGCTCACGCTGGGCATTCGGGCCGACCGCTCCAGCCGCAACGGAGACGTGGACAAGTACTACATCTTCCCCAAGGCCGCGGCCTCGTACCGCTTCACGCAGATCGGGGGCAACGGCGAGGACGAGGTGAAGGTCCGGGCCGCCATCGGACAGACCGGGTTGCAGCCGGTCTTCGGGCAGAAGTTCACGGTGAACGGCACCGGCGTCATCGGGGGAATCCTCGGCAGCTTCACCGGCGGGTTTGTCGGCGACTCTGCCATCAAGCCCGAACGGCAGACGGAGATTGAGGCCGGGTTCGACGCGACCCTCATGAACGGCCGCTTCAACGCCAGCGTGTCGGTGTTCAACAAGACGACCACCGACCTGCTGCTCATTCCCAGCCTCGCGCTGTCGACGGGGCGCACGCAGCGGGTCTTCAACGGCGGGAAGTTGCGCAACCGCGGCGTGGAAATCGGCGTGGGATATGCGCTCGCCCAACGGTCGGAGCTGTCGTGGATCGTCCGCACGACGTTCTTCGCCAACCGCAGCAAGGTGCTCGAGCTGCCCGTCCCCGCGTTCCAGGTTGGCGGGTTCGGGACCTCGCTCGGCGCTTTCCAGATCGAGCAAGGCCGCTCCGCGACACAGATCGTGGGGAGCGAAGGCGTGGTGGGCGACGCCACTCCCGACTTTCAGATGTCGTTCTCCAGCGACATCGACTACAAGCGCTGGAGCCTCGGCATGTTGTGGGATTGGAAGAAGGGCGGAGACGTCATCAATCTGACCGAGTTGCTCTTCGATCTGTTCGGGAACAGCCAGGACTGGAGCACCGGGGGCATTCAGCGGCTTACCGATTTCGGCAACGGCCTGACGCAGCCGTTCGTGCAGGACGCGTCCTACCTCAAGCTTCGGGAGCTGACCGTCTCGTACCACCTGCCGCCGTCGGCCGTGTCACAGCTGTTCGGCTCGCGGGTGAAGGACGCGCGCCTGTCGTTGTCGGGCCGCAACCTCATCCGGATCACCCACTTCCACGGGAACGATCCCGAGGTCTCGAACTTCGGGAATCAAGCGATCGCGCGGAACATCGACGTGGCTCCATTCCCGTCGAGCCGCAGTTTCTTCCTGTCCGTGGACCTGGACTTCTGAGGAGCCGACCATGAAATCGACCCGGTTGTACCTCACGGTCGCGGTCCTCGTGACGGGGGCCTGCGACTTCAAGATCACCGATCCGAACAATCCCCTGCCGATCGGCAACAATCCGAGCCTGGCGCAAATCCAGGCAGCCGCGGCCGGCATCCTGGTGGCCGCGCGCTCGGACGCGGCGGACTGGAACCTGGACGCGGGGATCATCGGCCGCGAGGCGTACCGCTTCGACGGCTCCGATCCGCGGTTCATCAGCGAGCTGCTCGAGGGTCCCCTGGATCCTGGCGGCGGCGCGTTCGGCGGCGATCACTGGTCCGAGGAATACGCCACGATTCGCACGATCAACGATCTGTTGAACGTGATCGGAACCGCGACGGCGTTGAGCGCTACCGAGCAGAACGCGACGCGCGGCTTCGCGGAAACATTCGAGGCCTACTCGTACCTGATGGTGCTGATGGGGCACGCGGAGGACTCGATTCCGGTGGATGTCAATCGTCCGGTGACCGATCCGCCCGCGCCGTTCGTGACGAACGATTCAGCGTATCACTTCGTCTCGAACCTGCTCGATGCGGCCGATGCCCATCTCGCGGCTGGCGGGACGGCGTTCCCCTTCGACGTCGGGGCGGGATTCAAGGATGCCACCCGCGGCGACTTCTCCACGCCGGCGCTGTTCCGGCGCGTGAACCGCGCCCTCAAGGCGCGGGTCGAGGTGTATCGCGGCAGCCTCGGCTGCGGCAACCCCTGCTACACCGCGGCGCTAACCGCGCTCGGGGCGTCGTTCATCGATACTGCGGGGGCCGCCACACTGGACGACGGCGCGTATCACGTCTACAGCACGCGGCCGGGGGACATCGTCAACCCGCTGTTCCAAAACCCGCTCACCGGGGAGAATCTGGTACACCCGTCGCTGCGCGACTCCGTCGAGCAGAAGTCGGGCGGTGGGGACGACAACCGCTACACGGCCAAGGTCGTGTCACGGACCCTGACGTCCGCAGGCGTGCCGCCGCTGTCGTCGGATCTCGGGTGGTTACGCTATCCCACGGCGGACGCGCCGATCCCGATCATCCGCAACGAGGAGCTTATCCTGCTCCGGGCCGAGGCCAACAACGCGCTCGGCAATCCGGTCCCGGCAGCGGCCGACATCAACTACATCCGCGTGACGTCGGGAGGGCTCGCGGCGATCGCCGGGCTCGGGGCGCAGACACAGACGCAAATCCGGGACGAGATGCTGCGGCAGAAGAAGTATTCGCTGCTGTACGAGGGACATCGGTGGAACGACATGCGGCGGCTCGGTCTGTTGAACCTCATTCTCATCGACCGACCGGGGACCGACGTGGTGCACGCGACACTGCCCACGCCGCTCGCGGAGATTCTGCCGCGCCTGCCTTAGTCTCGTAACTGCACCTGAACGACAAACCGCCGGACGGCAGACCAGCCGCCCGGCGGTTTGGTACGTGTCAGGGCACCAGCAGCACCGCCACCATGCCACCCATCCCGTCGGAAACAACCGCGACACCCCCCGGGACAACCCATTCGTTGCCATCGACGAGCAGGTTGAAGTGATAGGTGCCGGGAGCGAGAGCCAAGGCGCCTTCCCAGATGTCCGCGCCGAGCCCGCGGAGGGGCGCCGGCTGCCACGCGTTCCAGTCCCCCGCGATCGCCACGGAGCGCGCGCCACTCATGTGGAACCGCACGACGACGCTGTCGCCGCGCCGCTGCGCCATGAGCGGCGTGAGCTGCGGCACGACCGCGGGAGTCGGCGCGAGCACCCGCCGCTTAGCCTGGACGCGCACGCCCGCGCTCACGAACCCGGCCCGAGGCAGCCCTTGAAACGGATCGGAGAGATAGGTCCCGATGCTCCCCTCGAGCGATACCGTGGGTGAGACGAAATACTGGAGCGCCGCGCTCGCGGCGCCCTTCGAGCCGTATGCGGCGCTGAGGCGACCACTGAGCCAGAGGGACCCTACCACCCGTCCGCGGTCCACTGACGCGCCGGCCGCGACGTCGGTGTACCACGCGCCGGCGTAATAGATCGGCTCGATGCTCAGCGAGAACTGCGCGGGCTCCGTGAGCCACCAGCCCCGCGCTCGCAGGTGCAACGCGCCGACGCCGGGCGCCCCTTCAATGACGCCGGTCGCCGGGCCGGCGCCGATCGCCGCCCCACGCCCTCCTCGCGTCCACATGACTTCGCCGACGACCGCACCCTCGGCCGACGCGACGCCGTCCGAACGCGTGCTGGTGGCGAGATTCACGCTGACCGCGAGCCGCGGCCGAGTCGCATCGCCTTGCCGGAGAGCCACCCATGCATCGGCGCGCGCCTGTGCGGCCCACACGCCGTCTTGGAGTGCTGAGAGAGAACCACCGGCTGCTACATACAAGGAAGGAGAGAGACGCTGGATGGCGGGAGAGAGGGTCCCGGCGCTGAATGTCGACCCCCCGGCGTAACGCACGGTCCCGACGCCGACGCCGAGGGACGCCTGCGTCTGCGCGCACAGGGCGAGGGGAAAAGCCGCCAAAAAGAAAACCGGTCCCATTCGCATGGGACCGGTAACATACAGGATGCGGTGCGTTACGGTCGGCGTCCGTGTCCCGTGCCTGCTTGGGGCGGCCGGTGCGCCAACGCCGGTGATGCCGGCGTCGCGGGAGTCGCGGGGATCGCCCGGCCTCCCTCGCCTGCCCCCGGCTGCGCGGGGATCGCCCGCGTGGCAGGGGTTACCGGCTGGTTATCGGGGCCGACGGCTTCGCCGCGCACGTGCGTGGCGCGCCGCGCCATGTTCGCCGCGACTCGCGCCTTTGCCGTGTCGGACGCGTTCGCCGACGGGATGAGCTTCCCCTTCGCTGCAGCGGACGAATGATCGTTGGCAGGAATCGGCGTTTGCGCCGCCAGCAACGTCGGCATGGCGAGCGCGATAGCGATTCCGAGGATGCGCTTCATCATGGAACCTCCTTCTTGGATTTCTGTGATTCGGGCGCTGCCCGGTGCTTCAAGGCGCGCGTTCTCGCGGCCTCGCGGAGCCAGGCATATGCCCCGTGGTGTCGCTGCGTCAGCAACTCCGCGGCCTGCCATAGTTGATCGAAAACTTCAGTCACCAGGCGTTCTGAGCGATCGGAATCCATGAGGATGCCGTACACCAACGCGTAGAGTGAGGAGCTATAACGGCTCTGCAGCTCGGTGAGCGCCCTCGCGTCACGCGCCGCCATGCGACGCAGGAGCGTCGCATCCGGTTGGGGGCCGGGCATCGGCATTGGGACCGTCGTCATGGCGGAATAAAGACTCAAATGACGCCGGGCAGGTAACGCGGGTCACAAATCCGTGCGCGGCGGCACGTTACCAGCACCCCTTCCACTGGCTCTTTAGGAGGCCTAGCATCCGGCGGATGAGCGGACAGGACGGTTCAACCGATGGGCAGGTCGTCCGGGCGATCCTGGCGGGCGACACCGAGCGCTACGGCGAGCTGGTGACCCGCTACCGCGATCGCTACGCGCGCTATGCGTCGCGGATGCTCGGCTCGGCCGATGCGGCGGAAGACGCGGTGCAGGACGCCTTCGTTCGGGCGTACGATCAGCTGGCGCAGTGCCGCGACCCCGACAACTTCGTCGGGTGGTTCTTTCTCATCTTGCGGAACCGCTGTTTCGCGGAGCGGCGCAAGAGCAAAGAGGTGGCTCCGCTCGAAGCGGCCGGCGCGATTGCCGCGGTTGAGCGGGCGGAGGTTCCGGTAGAGGCGGCTGAACAACGGCGCGCGCTGCAACACGCGCTGCTCGAGCTGACGGCGGAACAGCGCGAAGTTTTCGTCCTGAAGCACGTGGAAGGGTTGTCGTACAGCGAGATCGCGGAGCGACTCAAGACTTCCGTGCCCTCGCTCAAGATGCGGATGCACCGGGCGTACGACCGGCTCCGCGAGCAACTGAGGGATCGGCCATGAGCGGCAAGGACTTTCATCCGCAGGTCAAGCAGCTCCTCGACGGCGAGATCTCCCTTGCCGACCTGCCGGCCGCGCTGCGCGCGGAAGGCGAAGAGGCGCTGCGGCTGCTCGCCGCGGTCGACCGCGAACCGGTGACGTTCCCCGGGCTCGACACACGCGTCCTCGCGAAGCTGCGGCGGCGCGCTGAATCACCATCCTTGTGGCGCCGGCTCGTGACCCCGCGCGAAGTGCGCCTGCGCGTGCGGCCCTGGACACTCGTGCCGGCTTTCGCCGCCGCCCTCGCGCTCGTGCTGATTCTCGCGCAACCCGCTGCAACGCCGGCCACCTCGCCGGTCACCGTTCGATTCGTATTGTTCGCGCCCGATGCGCACGAGGTTTCGCTGGCAGGCACGTTCAATCAATGGGATCCGGCGGCGACGCCGCTGGTGCGCACCGGGTCGCCTGGCGTGTGGTCGGCGACGCTGACGCTGCCCGCCGGGCAGCACCAGTACGCGTTCGTCGTGGACGGCGCCCGTTGGGTCGCCGATCCCGGCGCTCCCGCCGTGGACGACGGCTTCGGCCGCCGCAACAGCGTGCTCTCGCTGTGAAGACGCTCCGCGCGTTTCTTCTGCTCGCGCTGGTCGGGACTGCGCTGCAGGCGCAGGATATCTCCACACGCCTGGCGGGGCGCGTGTCCCCGGAGGTGGCGGCGCTGGTCCAACAGCTGGCGACCTCTGCCGCGGCACGCGGCCTCCCCGTCGATCCGCTGATCCAAAAGGCCATCGAAGGGGGTGCGAAGGGTGTCCCCGCCGATCGCATCGCGGCCGCGGTGCGCGCTCTCGCGGGTCAACTCGACGTGTCCGCTGCAGCGCTGCGCCGGGCAGGACCCGCTCGTCCCGACACCGACGCGATCGCGGCAGGTGCTTTCGCGCTGAATGCCGGGCTCAGTGATACGAACGTGACGGACCTGGCCCGGGTGAGTAGGCCGCGACACACTGAGGCCGCGACGTTGCGCGTCGCGGGCACACTCGCGGCGATGGGTGTACCTGCTGCTCAAACGGTCGAGCTGGTCACGCGGGTCATCGCGGCGGGAGGGGAGAGCGCCGACGTGCTCGCGCTTCCGGCGCAAGTTACGGCGGGAATCTCGCGCGGCCGGGGCGTGACGCCGGCGCAGGCGGCCGCGGGCCTCGCGCGAGCGGCGGCGGCGCGTGCGAACGCGCCCGGCCAGCAGCGGCCACGGCCGGCACACCCCTAAGATCTACTTCAGCGGTCGAACCCCACGGTCAGCGTGACCGCCTCGACGGTCTCGCGCCGCCCAACAGCAGTGGCACGTCCCTGCTCGATGCGATAGGCGAGGCGTCCCCAGACCGGGTGCCGCGCCAACCGCACAACGAGACCCGCTTCCGCGCCGCCTCCAGAGGCCGACTCCGCCGGCCGGTTGAGGCTGCCTGTAACTCCCTGCCACAAGTCGACGAAACTCTCCACGCGTCCTGGGAATAGCGTGCCGCGCGCGCTGACGCGCCCCGACCAGAACAGCCAACGGCGGTCGCTCTGCCCCGGCACGACGAACGTGCGGGCATGCGGCCCGACCCAGACCGTCAACCACGGGCGCGCCTTGTACCCGAGGAGCGCCTCGCCTTCGGCGACGTCGCGCCCGGCCGTGTCGTTCGTCACTCGGCCCTGACCGTAGCGCAGGCGGGCTACGAGATGGCCGCGGGCCGCGACGGCCTCGCCGCCGAGGACGAGCCCGCTTACCCGCTCCCGCGTCGTCCCGAAGCGCCAGCGCGCGATCTCCGGGCCGCCGCTGACACCGAACGACACCTTCCAGCCTGACTGGGCCTGGGCCGTCGACGTGACAACAAGGAAGACCAACACCACCGCGCGCGTCACGGAGCCTCCGGGGTCAGCAGCACGGGCGTGCCGGCGCGGATGCCGAGCATCCCGCGCGCGCGTTCGGCGTTGCGGCGCGCGACGTCGGCGTCTTCCCGTCGCCAGGCGTCGCGCAGCGTGCGGTTGTGAGCGGCGTTGGCGGGGATCGATCGACCGGGGTGATGGGAGAAGAACGCGACGAGTCCGGCCACGGTGACGGTGCCTCCGACCACGAAGCGCGCGCCACTCGCGTCCTCGCCGTTCGCCACGACGCCGGGCAGCACCACGATCGCCACGCCGGCAAGCGCGGCCGGCGCGAATGCCCGAAGCCCCGGTCCCATCGGTTGCCGCTCAGGGAGCAGCAACGAATCGGCGGGCGGCGCGGGGTGGGGCAGCGTATCGACCCGGCCCTGGGTGACCTCGAGGGGCACGCGCAGGATGCGGACGGCGCGCCGCTGGCGATCGAGCGACGTCACCGTGATCGCGTAGCGCCCGTTGGGCGGCGGAGCCGTGCCGCTCGAATCGAGACCGTTCCAGTGCAGGTCGAGACTGTCGCCGACGGGGCCCGAATACAGGGTGCGCAGCACGCGGCCATCGTCGCGAGCGAGCGTCGCCGTGACGTCGTGGAACGTGCTGGCGTAGAGCCGCACCGTGAGCGCCTCGGTGCCGGGGCGGATGGCGGTGTCGGCAGGCGCGCGCCCGATGACCGCGGGTGTGGCCCGGCGGACGCCTTCGTAGAAGGTGAGCACCTGCGGTGGAAAGACCAGTTCGTCGGGGCGGAAGCGCGGATTGGCAACGATGAGCCGGCGCGCGACCGCGCGGGCCGAGTCGGCGTGGTCGCGGAGCAACTCGGTGGCCGCGAGATACATGAGCGCGCGATCGCCTTCCGCAGGTGTGAGTGCGCCGGTCCCCTGCATGGACAGCGCGCGGCGGATCAATCCAGCCGCGCCGTCGAGGTCGAGATCGTCGTACGCGCGGACGCCCTGCGCGAGCACCGGGGCAGCCGCTTGCGCCGCCGCCGTGCGCGGGGCCGCGGCGGCGCCGGCGAGCAGCATGAAGCACAGCCCGAGAGCGCGAGTCATCCGCCGATCGGCTTCAGTTCGATGCGGGTCCACTTGATCTCCTGACCGGGTTGGGCGGTGAAGACGGTATCGAACGGCACGAACCCGTCACGCTTCACCTGCACGCGGTGCGATCCCGGCGCGATCTCGAGATTGAGGATCGGCGTGCTGCGAATCGCACGATCGTCGAGCACGAACGTGCCCGGCGGCTTGGTGCTGATCGAGAGTTTGGCGCGCGCCACGGGTGGGGCCGTGGGACGGGGCCGAGGCGGGGTGGCGACACGCCGCGTTGCGGGGGTGTCTGCCGGTACCGTCGCGGCCACATGTTGTGTGTCGGCGACTCGTTGTGTCGTCGAGTCGGGTGGCGTGGGCGTGGCCCCATTCGCGGGCCCGCTGGGGTGCAGGGCCACCCACGCGCCGCCGCTCAGCAGGACCACGCCCAGCACCACCGACGCGGTGAGCAGGCGCCGCCGCCGCCGCATCGATGGCAATGGTACCGTGGGGGCTTCCGGCGTATCCCACAGAATCCGCGGCCGCGCCTGCGACGGCGTAGGGCCGGTGTAGTTGGCCGGGATGCGCGGCACGGCCTGACCTCCGAGCGCCGCGACGAAGGCTGCGATGTCGGGGAAGCGCTCGGCGGGCTTCTTGTTCATCGCCCGGTGGACCGCGTTCGATACACTCTCCGGAATCTCGGGCTTCACCTCGCTGAGCCGGGGTGGCGGCTCGAGCAGGTGCTTTCGGATCAACTCCCCCAGCGAGTCACCGGTGAATGGCACGGCGCCCGTCAGCGCCTCCCACATAAAGATGGCGAGCGAGTACTGATCGCAGCGGCCGTCTACAGGCTGCCCCTCGAACTGCTCGGGGGACATGTAGCGCGGAGTGCCGAGTGACGCGCCGGTCTGCGTGAGCGACACACTTCCGAAGGCGCGAGCGACGCCGAAGTCACACACGAGCGCCCAACCCGAGTCCTCGATCATCACGTTGGCGGGCTTCACGTCGCGATGCACGACGCCGTGGCGGTGCGCGTACTGCAGGGCGCTCCCCACCTGCTCGACGACGCCGAGCACCTCCGGCAGCGGCAGGGCGCCGCGCTCCGCGATGATCTGTTCGAAGGAGCGCCCGCGGATCCGCTTCATCGTGTACCAGAGGAAGGTGCTCGTGGCCCCGACGCGGAAGATCGGCACGATATGCGGATGATCGAGCGACGCCGAGATCTTGGCCTCGCGCTCGAACCGCTCGGCTGCGGCGGGGCCCTGCAGCATCTGCAGCGGCAGGATCTTAATCGCGACCTGGCGATTGAGGTCGACCTCTTGGGCGAGGTAGACGAGCGACATGCCGCCGCGGCCGAGGAGGTCGGTGATCTGGTACTCCTTACTCAGCTCGCGCCGCAGGGCGGCTTCGAGCTCCTCGGACACGGGATCCACCTGGGCGGCGTTGGTGGCGTTTTGCGCGTCGCCGAGGGTCATGCCGCACTTGGGGCAGCCGGGGGCGCCGTCGGGGATGCCGTCGGCGCCGCAACGCGGACAAGTCACAGACTATGGCACGTGGAAGTCGGTGGCGTTCTCTGCATTGCCGCCGAACGACACCCAGGCGCTGCACCGACCCGTCTGGTCGCACGCGCGGGCACGCCAGTGGTAGTTGGTCGTGAGCAGGGCCGAGTACCCGGCCGACGACACGGCAGTGTTGTTCGACGGCACCCCGAGCCCCCGGTGGACATTTGTCGAATCAAAGGCCGTGCTGACGTTTTTCTCTTCGACGTCGAGAACGATGACAGCACCAGGGTCGGGGTCCGTGACCAGGGCCTTGAAAGTCACCGTCTCGGCGCTGCCCAATCCACCGCCCGTGCCCTGGCCTACGGGCAGCGGTGTCGCGCTGTTGCCGTTGTATTGATTAAGCGAGAGGCTATCGAGCACGGGATTCTGCTCGATGGCGTTGACGACGAAGTCAGACACCGTCTCGGCATTTTGCCCGAAGCTTAGCCATGCGCTACACCGGTTGGTCTTGTCGCACGTCCGCGCCTGCCAGTGATAGCCCGCGTTCTCCTGTAAGCCGGGACCGCCCGAAGGCGGTACTCGGACCGCGACCGTGCGGGCGCCCGCCGCTACTGACACGAAGGCGCTCGAGTCCGTGGCGACGTTCAGGAAAGCGCTGACCGTTTGAACCACCTCGATCTGGAGCCGCACCGAGTCGCTGGGGTTGGGATCGTTGACCGTGGCCTTGAAGACGACCGTGTCTTGCGGCGTCACTGCGCCAACGCCCAGTGCCGTCGTACTGTCCTTGCGGTACTGCAGTGCTGATTGCGGCGCGCTCGGCGCCCGCTCCTTCACAGCCGACAATGTGAACGCGCCGGTCTCCGCTGGATTCGTGCTAGTTACTTCGATGACATACCGCCCCGCCGTGGAGACGTTGAAGGGCGTAAGGCACGCGGTCAGCGCTGCGGGGCACTGGTCGTTCTCATCCAGCATCACGGTGCCCGCGCTGTCGGTGAGGATCAGGTACGCGTTGAAGGCGGAAGTGAGGCGGAACGTCAGAGTGTCGCCCGCTGCCGCCTGCACGCGGTATAGCTTGGCCTGCCGTCCGGCTCGCTGTGGGGCACCGCAGTCGCTTAGCGCGATCGAGCCGCTGCGAGTCGCGTCCAGCGTAGGGATTAGGGTCTCCGCGCACGGATCGATCCTGTACGTGATCGGCACCGTGTCGGGCGATCCGCTCGCGCCGCCCGCGGAGAACACGATCCTGCCGCTGTGCGACCCAGTGCTGAGCGTGTCCGGTCGGAGCGTCACGAGCACCGTTGTCGAAGTTGTGTCCTGAGCAGGTACGGTCCCGCCCGAATCGGAAAGCGTGACCCAGGTGGCATTGGGCGCAGCGGTCCACGTCAGGGGTAGGGCGCCCTTGTTCTTGATCCGCAGAGAGAATGTGTCAGGCTGCGCGCTTCTCACGAACGCCGACGTGTCGCGGCTCGTGGGGGACACGACGAGGTGCGCCGCCGCCGGGAGAATGTCGAATACGACCGGTACCTTGACCGTATCGTTGCCCTGCGGTGACCAGAATCGAATCGTGTCCAGGTGCACGGCCTGCGAGAGTGTGGCGGGGTGGAGCGTGACGATCAGGCTATCCGGCGCCGGTGACAGCGTCATCCAAGGCGCGGTCTCCGTAGCGGTCCACGTTAGCGCGACACCATCGGCGCTCGCGACACGCACGGTGGTCGTCACTGAATCGAGCGAACCGCTGTCCGCTGACGCTCGCAGGCTGTCTGGGTTCACCACGAGCCGGTCCGCCGTCGCCGGGTTGATGAGCTTGTCGAGGCGACACGTCGCGACCGACATGCCGACCGCCAAGACCAGGGCGATCGGGCCCGCCAACGAGCGGGTGTCGGCAATAGTGTGTGTGACGCGCATGTCAGCCAAGTCCCGACTAATAGGGGATTTACAGTACAAGGTCAACAGGTTCGCGGGCCGTGCCCGGGCTCACGTTGTGGCGGTGCCGCAACAAGCCGTTTGCCTTGGCTTGGCTGGGTCAATTAGCTTTGCCGGACAACTGAAGACAGTCCGTGGTGAGTTGCGGCCTATTGCAGCCACGTTAAACAAGTCGCTAAAAAGCCGGACCCCCGGTGTCCGTATTGGCGGCGGGGGCATTTTTTTTTGATGATAAACGCTTGACGATGACCGATCGAAAGCAGCGTCTCACACAGCTTCACGCCGCGCTCGCGCAGCGCATCCTCGTCCTCGACGGCGCCATGGGGACGATGATCCAGTCGTACGCCCTGGAGGAAGCAGACTTCCGCGGGGAGCGGCTGCGCGACCATCCCAAGGACCTGCGCGGCAACAACGATCTCTTGTGTCTCACCCGTCCCGACATCATCGCCGAGATCCACCGCGGCTACCTCGAGGCCGGCGCCGACATCCTCGAGACGAACACGTTCAACGCCCAAGTCATTTCGCAAAGCGACTACGGCCTGGAAGGTCTCGTCTACGAGCTGAACGTCGCGGCGGCGCGGTTGGCGCGTCAGGCCGCGGACGAGATGACGGCCAAGACTCCCCAGCGGCCGCGGTTCGTCGTCGGCGTCCTCGGCCCGACGAACCGCACCGCGTCGCTGTCGCCCGACGTCAACGATCCGGGCTTCCGGAACGTCACGTTCGCGCAGCTCGCCGCCGCCTATCGCACCCAGACCGAAGCACTCCTCGAAGGTGGCGTCGATCTGCTCATGATCGAGACCATCTTCGATACGCTCAATTGCAAGGCCGCGTTGTTCGCGGTGCGCAGTTTGTTGGACGAACGCGGGCTTGAGATCCCGCTGATGGTGTCGGGCACGATCACGGACGCGAGCGGGCGGACTCTGTCCGGGCAGACGGTCGAGGCGTTCTGGAACTCCGTCCGCCACGCGGATCTGTTCACGGTCGGGCTGAACTGCGCGCTGGGAGCGGCGCAGCTGCGGCCCTACGTCGAAGAGCTGTCGCGCCTCGCGAACATCCCCGTCAGCTGTCACCCCAACGCCGGGTTGCCGAATGCCTTCGGCGGCTATGACCAGACCGCCGCTGAGATGGCGGCCCTGGTCAGCGAGTTCGCGCGCTCGGGGTTCGTGAACGTCGTCGGCGGCTGTTGCGGCACGACGCCCGCGCACATTCGCGCGCTGGCCGATGCGGTGGCGGGCGTGCCGCCCCGCGCGCTGCCGGACGTCGCGCCGCTTTGCCGCCTCTCCGGGCTCGAGCCCCTCAACATCCGGCCCGACACGTTGTTCGTGAACATCGGCGAGCGCACCAACGTCACCGGCTCGCCGCGTTTCGCCGGGCTCGTCAAAGCCGGCAACTACGAAGCCGCGCTCGAGGTCGCGCGTCAGCAGGTCGAGAACGGCGCGCAGATCATCGACATCAACATGGACGAAGGAATGCTCGACAGTGCGGCCGCGATGGAGCGCTTCCTCAGGCTTGTCGCCGCCGAGCCCGACATTTCAAAGGTGCCGGTGATGGTCGACTCGTCCCGTTGGGAGGTATTGGAGCTCGGTCTCCAGAACCTCCAGGGGAAGGGCATCGTCAATTCCATCAGTCTCAAGGAAGGCGAGGCGGAGTTCCTCGCGAAGGCGCGGCTCGTGCGGCGCTACGGCGCCGCAGTCGTGGTGATGGCGTTCGACGAAGCGGGCCAGGCCGATTCGGCCGATCGCAAGGTGGCGATCTGCGCGCGGGCGTACAAACTCCTGACCGAGCAGGCCGGCTTCCCGCCCGAAGACATCATCTTCGATCCGAACGTTTTCGCCGTGGCCACGGGGATCGAAGAGCACAACGGCTACGCGATTTCCTACATCGACGCGGTGCGTCGCATCAAGGCGACGCTGCCGCGCGCCCTCGTGAGCGGCGGCGTCAGCAATCTGTCGTTCGCGTTCCGCGGGAGCCCGCACGTCCGCGAGGCGATGCACTCGGCGTTCCTGTTCCACGCCATCGCCGCGGGCATGGACATGGGCATCGTCAACGCCGGCCAGCTCGCCGTGTACGAAGACCTCCCGGCCGACGTGCTCGTGCTCGTCGAGGACGTGATCTTCAACCGCCGCCCCGACGCGACGGAGCGGCTGACGGCGCTCGCCGAGCAGCACCGCGAGAGCACGATCGCGACGCGCGCCGACGCGGCGTGGCGCTCGCTGCCGGTGACGGAGCGCCTGCGGCACGCGCTAGTCGAGGGGATCCTCGACCACGTCGAGGCCGACGTCGAAGAGGCGCGGCGCCACGCCGCGCGCCCGATCGAAGTGATCGAAGGGCCCCTCATGGACGGCATGAATGTCGTGGGAGATCTCTTTGGATCGGGCAAGATGTTCCTGCCGCAGGTGGTGAAGAGCGCACGCGTCATGAAGAAAGCCGTCGCCTACCTCGTTCCCTTCCTCGAGGCCGAGCAGCGGGCGGCGGGAGGCGTGCGGCGCGCCGGCAAGATCGTGCTCGCGACGGTGAAGGGGGACGTCCACGATATCGGCAAGAACATCGTAGGCGTGGTGCTGCGCTGTAACAACTATGACGTGATCGACCTCGGCGTGATGGTGCCGACGCAGACGATTCTCGATACGGCGCGCAAGGAAGGCGCCGACGTCATCGGTCTGTCGGGTCTCATTACGCCGTCGCTCGACGAGATGGTGCGCGTGGGGAAGGAAATGACGCGCCAGGGCTTTACGCTGCCGCTCCTCATCGGGGGCGCGACGACCTCGCGCGCGCACACGGCGGTGAAGATCGCCCCTGCGTACCAGGGCCCGACGATTCACGTGCTCGACGCGTCACGCGGCGTCGGGGTCGTCAGCCAGCTGCTCTCTGCCGAGCGCCGCGACGCCTACCTCGGCGACGTGCGGGCGGAGTACGAGCGCCTGCGCGCCGAGTACGGCTCGCGGGATGCCGAGCGCGTGATCCTGCCGCTCGGTGAGGCGCGACGGCGCGGCCTGCGGCTCGACTGGGACACCTACGACCCGCCGCGCCCCTGTCGTCCCGGCGTCACCGTGCTCGACGACTACCCGCTCGAGGAGCTGGTCCCCTACATCGACTGGACGCCGTTCTTCCAGGCTTGGGAGCTGAAGGGCAGTTACCCCGCGATCCTTGAGGATTCAACGGTCGGCGATGCCGCCCGCAAACTGTTCGTGGACGCGCAGGCGCTCCTCAAGCGCATCGTTGCCGAGCGGCTGGTGCAGGCGCGGGCGGTCGTCGGTCTCTTCCCCGCCAACGCCCAGGGCGACGACATCGAGATCTACACGGGTGAGGATCGCGCGAAGGTGCAGACGGTGCTGCGCGGCCTGCGACAGCAGTTCGAGAAGGGGCCGGGGCGCCCCAACCTGACCCTGTCCGACTACGTGGCCCCCAAGGACAGTGGCAAGCCCGATTGGGTCGGCGGCTTCGCGGTGACGGCAGGCCACGGCCTCGACGCGGTGTGCGCCGCGTTCGAGCGCGATCACGACGACTACTCGAGCATCATCGCCAAGGCCCTGGCCGACCGGCTGACCGAGGCCATCGCCGAGCGCCTGCACGAGCGCGTGCGCACCGAATTCTGGGGATACGCGCCGGAGGAGAAGAATGACGTCGCGACCCTCGTGGCCGAACGCTTCCGCGGCATCCGTCCGGCGCCCGGGTACCCGGCGTGCCCCGACCACACCGAGAAGCGGACCTTGTTCGACCTGCTCGACGTGACGGGCGCGACGGGCATCACGCTGACGGAGTCGTGCGCGATGTTGCCCGCGGCGTCGGTGAGCGGCTGGTACTTCGCGCATCCGGAGGCCAAGTACTTCGGCCTGGGGCGCATCGGGCAGGATCAGGTGACGGACTACGTCGTCCGCAAAGGCATGACGCAAGAGGAAGTAGAACGCTGGCTGTCCGCGAACTTGGCGTACACGCCGTGAGGGCTTAGGTTGCCGGATATGGATGAGGCGATACGCATCACCGCCGAGCCGGTGGACAACCACCGCTGCAAGTTCGTCGTGAGCCAGCCGCTCCACGCGGCGGGCGTGCGGCGTTTTGCGTCCGCCGACGAAGCGAAGGGATCGCCGCTGGCGGAAGCCATCTTCGCGATTCCCGCGGGCGGTGTCACCGAAGTGATCGTTTCGGGCAACATCGTCACGGTCGTCAAGGACAATCCCGCGCCATGGCCGGCAGTGGGGAAGGCCGTCGGCGCGGCGATCCGCGCCGCGGCTGCATCAGGCGCTCCTCCTGTTGCAACGAAGGCGGCGCCTGCAGCAGGTGCGGTCGATGATGATGTGCTCTATGAGCGGGTGGCGCGGCTCTTCGAGGATCAAGTGAATCCGATGGTCGCCCGCCATGGCGGCCGCGTCGAGCTGATCGACGTACAGGACGCCGTCGTGATGCTCCGGATGGGCGGCGGATGCCAGGGGTGCGGCATGGCCGATGTCACATTGCGCCAGGGGATCGAGGGCATGCTGGCCCAGCACATCCCGGAGGTCCGGGGCATCGTGGATATCACCGACCACACCTCGGGCGCGAACCCCTACTTCCAGGCGTCGAAAAAGTAGGGGCGCGGCATGCCGCGCCTCCTGCTGTTGCTGCCGTCCACCACGTATCGCACGGCGGCGTTCGTTGACGCGGCCCGGCGCATCGGCGCCAACCTGACCGTCGCCTCGGAGCAACCCAGCACCCTCGAAGCCGCGAACCCCGCCGGACTCCTCACCCTCGACTTCCAGCATCCCGAGCGCGCCGCCGACCAGGCGCATGACTTCGCGCGCCGCCATCCGATCGACGCCGTGGTCGGCGTGGACGACGACACCGCCGTCGTCGCCTCCGTCGTGTCCGCCCGGCTCCGGCTCCCGGGCAACCCCGTGGAGGCGTCCCAAGCCGCCCGGAACAAGCACCGGCAACGCGAGCTGCTGGCGAAGCACAACGTGCCGGCTCCCCAGTTCGCGCTCCACCCGTTGGCCCGGGATCCCCAGGAGCTCGCTCGGTCCATCACGTATCCCTGTGTGCTCAAGCCTTTGCACTTGAGCGCGTCGCGCGGCGTGATCCGCGCCGACAACCCGGCCGGATTCGTCGCCGCGCACGCCCGGTTGGCGGCGATTCTCGACGGTTGCGACACGGACTTTCTCGTCGAAGACTTCGTACCCGGTTACGAAGTCGCGCTCGAAGGCCTCCTGGTGAACCGGCGGCTGCACGTCCTGGCGCTGTTCGACAAGCCCGACCCGCTCGACGGCCCGTTCTTCGAAGAGACGATCTACGTGACCCCGTCGCGCGTGCCTGCGCCCCTGCAGAAATCGATCGCCCAGTGCACCGAGCGCGCGGCACGCGCCCTCGGTCTCATGGAAGGTCCGGTACACGCGGAGCTGCGCTACAACGAGCGAGGACCGTGGCTCATCGAGCTCGCGGCCCGGCCGATCGGCGGGCGCTGCTCCGCCGTGCTGCGGTTCGGAGGGGACGGCGTGACGCTCGAGGAATTGATCCTGCGTCACGCACTCGGCATGCCGATTCCCTCGCTCGCGCGCGAGAACGTCGCCGCGGGGGTGATGATGATTCCTATCCCGGGCGCCGGCGTGTTGCAGGAAGTGCGCGGAGTCGCCGAGGCCAAAGCAGTGCCGCTCGTCGAGGACGTACAGATCACGGCGCACCCCGGCGAGCGCCTCGTGCCGTTCCCCGAAGGGTCGCGGTACCCCGGCTTTATCTTCGCGCGCGGCGCGACGCCGTCTGTGGTTGAAGGAGCGCTGCGCGAGGCGCACCGCCGGCTGGAGTTCGTGCTCGCATGAAGTGGCGACGCGCGCTCACCGTTCTGCTCATTTGTCTGGCGGCGCTCGAGATCGCGCGCAGCCTCGGGCGGCTCGATCGGGTGATCTTCGCGACCTACGTCGATGTCGGGAACGTCGTGCTGGAGGGCGGGGATCCCTACGGCCCGCGCTTCACCACCTGGCCGGCGCTCAATACCTGGCCCCCGTTCTTCCTCTTCATCGCGGCGGGGCTCGCCTTGCTGGCGCGCCTTTCGTTCGGGGGCGCCCTACTCCTGTGGCAGGTGGGCTGCGTGGCGGCGATCTGGGGGTCGTGCCGCCTGCTCGCGCGGCTCGCGGACGAGCGGCCGCCGCCGTTCGCATCCGCCGCCACCCTCGTGCCGGTCCTCATGACCGCGCGCCTGTTTCAAGAGCATCTCCAGCACACGCAGGTGAACTTCTATCTGTTCCTGCTGGTGGTGCTCGCGTTCCATCTGTTTCGGCAACGCAGGGACGCGTGGGGCGGCCTTGCGCTCGCCGCCGCCGCAAGCGCGAAGGCGGTTCCGATGGTGTTCCTGCCGTACCTCCTCTATAAGCGTGCCTGGGGGGCCGCGGCGTGGACGGCGGGGTTTCTCGTCGTGTTGAACGTGGTGTTGCCGTTCGCCGTGTTCGGGCCGGCGCGGACCGCGCAGCACTGGCGTGTGTGGCGTAGCGTCGCCGCGCTGGAAACGGCCGACCCGACGCCGCACTACATGAACCAGTCGCTGCTCGCTGCCATGAAACGCCTCCTCACCACCGAGGGGGGCGCGAGTGACCCGGTACGCTACGCCGTCGCCTCATGGCCCACCTCGCGAGTGGTGACGGCGTTCTACCTGCTGGCGGCGCTCGGTGCGCTAGGCCTGGCTCTCGCATTTCGTCGGCATCCGCCAGGCCTGCACGGGCCCCCCGGGGCCCCGCCGTTCCTCGCGGCGGAGCTCGCCGTGTGCCTCGCGGCGATGCCGCTCGTGTCGCCGCTGGCATGGAAGGCGCACTTCGTGACGTTGTTGGCCGGCTATTGGCTGATCTGGCGGGCGATCGACGGCCGCATCGCCTGGGGCGTGTGGTGGGCGTCGTTCGCTTGCCTGACGCTCAGCGCGCCGGCGCTGGTGGGGGAGCGCTTCAAGAACGCGCTCGAGTCGGTGAACGTGATTACCGTCGGGGCGCTGCTGGTCGTCGGCCTGGCGCTGTGGGCGGCGCTCAGACCGCTTCCGCCACTACCTCCAGCCAGTTCCGCGACACGCTCGGCACCTTGAGCTCGTCGAGGGTGCGGTCGAGACCCTTGATCAGGGCCTCCGATCCTTCTTCGAGCGGCACACCGGGAAGGGCGCCTTCGATGAACAACGAGAACTGGCCGATGTCGGCGAGGCTCTCCGGCGTCATCTCGACCTTCACCAGCTCGACGGCCGTGGGACGGAGGCCTGCCGCTTCGCAGGCTTGGGCATAGTCGTCCGCGGAGAACCACTTCATCGCCGCAGCGTGGCCGTCGTGCTTCACGACAAACCCCTTCTCACGCAGGACCTGCACGGCGCGGACGACCCAACGGCGCCAGAACCCGCTCGTGCCCTCGACGTAGGCGCCGGCGAAGAACGTCGAATTGAAACCGAGCCGGCCCCCGGGCTTCAGCGTCTTGCGGATCTCGCCCAGCACCTGGTGCTTGTCTTGAATCAGGTGGATGGCGTTCAGGAACACGACGGCGTCGGCGGGGGGGACGAGACGCGACAGCAGCTCCGCGCTGCCCTCGATGAACTCGGCAAGCTTCGAGGAAATCGCCGCGCGAGCCTTGGCGATCGCCGAGGGCGACGGATCAACGCCGATCACGCGCGGCGGCGGCTCCGTGCCACGAACGTGCTCGAGGATCAGCTGGGTGACGGCTCCGGGCCCGCACCCCAGGTCGACGATGACCTGACGCCCCGGGCAGATCACCTTATCGATGATCCAGTTGTTCACCTGCGTGAAGAACGGATGCCGGGTGAACGGCGTGAATGAATACTTCTCGTCGTCGGCGTACGACGCGCCGCTCACAGTTTGTGGATCCCCAGCGGTCCGAGGTGCACGTCCAGATTGTGGTTCACGCGATACCCGACCACTCCACGCGTGTCCAAACCGGCGGCATCAGCGGCGTACACTTCCTTGCCGTTTACCATGAAACGGACCCGGCCACCGGACACCGCGACGCTCAGCTCGTTCGTCGCTTTGCCGGTGCTGTCCGACTTGACCACCGCGTCGCTCGCCGTCCATTCCACGACAGCGGTCGGACGGGCCGTGTACCCCGCGCGGCGGCGGATCGAGTACATGCCGTCCACCGCGCGCACCAGGAAGTAGGTGTAGCTCTGACCCGAATCGGCCAGGCTCCTGCCGCCCATGATGATCCCGTAGCTCTCGGGATGCGCGGGGTTCTGCATCTGCGTGATCTTGGTGACGATGTGATAGTTCCCCGACGCCGTGTCGGCGTCGCGCCAGTAGATCGCCGCGGGGCCGACGGTCACATGCATCCCGTCGCCCATCCCGCTGAACTTCACGTTCGCCAGCGGGGCCGGTTGACCGGTCTGCCGCGCCAGCTCCGTACGCACGTGCCAACCAGCCGGGAAGCTGCCACCCCCCGCGACGGTGCGGTCGGGGTCGGCCTGGGCAGACAGTGTCGTCGCGAGGCCGCAAAGGGCGGGCACGAGTACGAAACGCTTCGAAACCATGGCTGACCCTCGAAAAGTGTGAGGCCTGGTGGTCGCCCACCCGGAGCGACACTAGAATAAGGAATCTAAGTGACCCAGCCAAAACGTCTTAGTCAAGAGGAGGAGCGAACCCTCGTTCGGCGCCTCAAGGCGCGGGACGAGAGCGCCCTGGCCGAGCTGTATGATGCCATGGCGCCGTGGGTGCTGGGCCTTGCGACACGTATCCTCCAGGACCACGGCGAGGCCGAGGAGGTCCTGAGCGACGTTTTCGTGCAAGTGTGGGCACGGATTCACCAGCACGAGCCGAGCCGCGGGCCCCTCGTCCCCTGGGTCCTGTCGATCGCGCGCAACCGGGCGCTCGATGCCCTGCGGCGGAGGCGACGCTGGTGGCGCAAGGCAGAGCGCTGGGAGGCCGCGCGGCGTCACGAAGACGACGGTGTGGTGCCGGCGCCCGACCCGGCTGAGGCGTCAGTACCGGGCTGGCCGGTGCACCAGGAAGTGCATGCCGCCCTGGCTGCGCTCCCGGCCGATCAGCGTCGCGTGGTGCAGCTCGCGTACTTCGAGGGCCTGACGCATTCGGAGATCGCGCGCCGCACCGGGCAACCGCTCGGGACCGTGAAAACGCGGCTGCGGATCGCGCACGGCAAACTGGAGGAGACGTTGAAGCACGTGAAGGATTGGCTGCGATGACCGACTGGCTGGGCATGATCCCGAATCCGCGCGAGCCGCGGCCCGAGCTCCGGGCGCGCGTGCTGGCGCGCGCCGTGCGAGCGGGCAGCGGCCGTCGGCGGTGGGTGTGGCGCGCGGCGGCGGCGGTCCTGGTCCTCGCGGGCCTCGGCGGTGCGGGATACTGGGCGCGCGGCACGATCCGGGATCTTTCCGCCGAGCGTGATCGACTCGCGGCGGAGCTCGACGCCGTGCGCGACACGCTGGGATTCATGCGGGGACCGGCGACGCGCGTCGTCTGGGTGCCCGTGACCACGAATGGCCGCCTCGGTGGCGTGACAATCTTCGCGGACAGCGCGGCGCGGCGCTGGCTGGTGCGCTGCGAGGGAATGGCGCCGAACGAGCCCGACGAGAGCTACCAGATCTGGTTCGTAACGGCCGGGGGGATGAAGCAGGCGGCGGTGATGACGATGGCCGACGAGCGGTCGATCGTGATGGCGATGTCGTTCGATGTTCCGGAGGACGTGGGTCCGGTGACGGGCGCGGCGATGAGTATCGAACCGCGCGGCGGCTCAGCGGAGCCGCGCGGGCCGATGGTGTTTCATTTGCGCTTGTGACGCGCTTTTCCCTCAGCGATGTCGTGCACCGTTTCCAGGTCCAGGACCTTCAGCTTACGCTTCCCCATCGGCAACACGATATCGACTTGTTCCTTGACCTTTTTGCCGAGCAGCGCCTTGCCGAGGGGTGAGGCCATCGAGACGGGCATTTCCTCCGCTCCATCTTCCCCACCTTCGATGAACTCACCCAACGTCAGGGCGTAGACCTCTTTCTGTTTAGTATCGACATCCTCGACGGTGACGCGGGACCCGAAGCCCACGCGGTCGCGCGGGATCTCGGCTTCGGTTACGCTGGACAGCTTGCCGAGGCGCATGCGCAGGTGGGTGAGCCGCGAGGCCACGAACTGTTGGCGCTCGAGCGCGGCTTTGTACTCGGAGTTCTCCCGCAGGTCTCCGTGTTGGCGCGCTTTATCGATCTCCTTCGGCAGAACGAAGTTGATCTCGTGATTCAGGCGCTCGACTTCGGCCTGCAGCTTGTCCTTCAACGCTTCGATCATGAGGAACAAAAGATAGGCGATGAGGCGTTATGACCGTTAGGGCGCCCGATCTAACCGAGCGCCTATCCCTGGTTCTATTATTCCCGTCTAATGTCCCCCATTCGCACCTATCACGAGCTCACGGAGGCCGACCGTTCCGGCCTGCCGGAGCAGATCGGGGCCCAGCGCAAGCGCGTGGCCGAGCGCCTGGCAGGGGTGGGTCGGGTCATCGCCGTGATGAGTGGCAAAGGAGGGGTTGGTAAGAGCTATGTCACCGCACACTTGGCTCGCGCCCTTGCCGGGTCGGGCCGGTCGGTAGGCGTGCTCGATGCGGATCTCAATGGACCAACGATCCCCCGCCTCCTGGGAATTGACCACGTCCCACTCCCCACACCCCATGATGCCGTAGCGCCGGCGATCAGTGCGGAGGGAGTAAAGTGCATTTCCATGGGGATGCTCATCGAAGACGGCGCCCCCCTCGCGTTCAAGGGACCGAGCGCCGAGAGCTTCGTGTGGCGCGGCGCGATGGAGGCAGCGGCGCTGCGCGAGCTACTGGGCGACGTCGCGTGGGGCACGCTCGACGTCCTGTTGCTCGACCTCCCGCCCGGGATGCAGCGCTACGTCGAACTGTGCGACATCCTCGGCGCTCCTCCGGCGGTCTTGACGGTGACGATCCCGACTCCCGAGTCGCGTGACGCCGTGCGCCGGGCGATGCGCGCGGCCGTGGATCGCGGGTCGCGGCTCCTCGGCATCGTCGAGAACATGGTGGGATCGCAGTTCGTGGGCAGCGCCGGCGACGACCTCGCCGCCGAGTTTGGAACTCCTGTGTTGGCGCGCGTTTTGTGGTATCCGACGCCCGACACCTGGACGGCGCTCGGGGCCCGCCTGTGAAGTTCCTCTGCGTCGATTGCGACAAACAGATGGCGTTCGAGGAGCGTCAACTCCCCGGCGACGGAACACTCGCAGCGACATTCAAGTGTCCCAGCTGCGGCCGAGTGGTGGCGATGCTCACGAATCCGATGGAAACGCAGCTGGTATCGTCGCTCGGCGTCGAGATCGGGGGGCGGACCGTGCCGGCGCAGCCGCTCGAGACGGTCCGCAAGATGGTTGCGACGGGGCGGGACGATGCGTTCGAAGACCGCGCCGAGCACGGAGCACGGAGCAGCCCATCCTGGTCCGCGGAGGCACACGAGCGGCTGGCCCGCGTCCCGAACTTCGTGCGCGGCATGGTGAAGCGGATCTACGCCGATTACGCCAAGGAACGGGGCATCGCCGAAATCACGCCCGCGGTGATGGACACGGCGCGTGCCGAGTTGGGCCTGGAAGGGATGTGAGTCACCAAAGGAGGGCCGATCATGAAACCTACTTCGTTCGCTTGCCTTGCCCTCGTACTGCTTCCGCTCGTTGGAGGTGTCGCTAACGCGCAGGCACCGCCGAAGCCGCGGCCGGCCGCGCGTGCGCTCAACCTCTTCTCTTCGCCGCTCAGCGAAAAGGCCCTGACGGGCAATCGCGTCTTCTGCGGCGTCAATAACGTCGGTGAGCTGTGCGTCGATCCGACCAACAGCCCAGTCGTCGGCGGCGGCTTCTGGCCCCGCGGCACGCCGGACCAATACATCTTCAACTCGGGGCTCCAGGTCGCGGGCATCATTCCGGCCAGCGCGTCGTTCGCGTGGGCGGGCGACACCGTCGGCGCCTACTTCATGGACGGGCGCGCGACCCAGGTGCACGGTGACCCCCTCACCGCACTGTTCGACTCGCGTGACTCCATCGATCTGGCGACGTGGCCCGTCGCCGCGATGGTCCAGGACACGAGCATCTTCGGCGCCCGATACCTGGGACGCAGCGCGGTGTCCGAGCAAGATCTTTGGACACGCTACTGGGACGGTAACCCCGACTTCCTGAACGGCCGAACTCACCCCGCTGGGCTGCTCATCGATCAGCGTGCCGTCGCGTGGACCTACCCGGAAGGCAATCAGGACATCGTCTACTTCGTCTTCACGCTGTACAACGTGACGGCGCGGACTGCATCCGTCTATGCAAATCCCACGATTCCGCCCGCGCTCCAGTCCGAGATCGCGGCCCTCGGCGCCCGGTTCCAGGATTCGAGCGAAGCACGGCTGAGCGTCGCCATTCCGGACGGCGGGTACGCGATCGAGAGCCTCTACGTCCAGACTTACATGGACGCCGACGTCGGCGACGCCGGGAGCAACTACGGCACAGCAGTGCTGCCGTTGGGCACCGCGATCGCCTACAAGAGTGATTTCTCGGAGCCCAACTGGACGTTTCCCCCGGAGATCTACGGCCGCCGCCCCTTCGCCGCAGCGCCGGGCCTCGTGGGCGCAACGTTTGTCGGACGGGACGTCGCCATGTTCTCGACGTATACAGGGACGCCGAATGGACACCCGGACCCCGTTGGAGTTATCCAGCTGTGGCGGTACCTCTCGGGCAATTTCGGCCCGGCCGACGCCCCGTGCACCCGATTGCCGAAGGTCGATCACGTTTGCTTCCTCGACCAATCCCTCGGCGATGAGCGGGTGTCGATATCGATATCGCTGTCGACTCTCGCTCCCGGCGAAGCGAAAACACTCGTCCTCGCGTACGTCTTCGCGGCTCCACTCGATACCGTGAACGCCTACGTGGGCGGCGACTTGAAGCCGGGGATTCCATTCACCGGCGACTCGATCGCCGCCGACACGACCCGGCTTCGCGCCATCGATCGCGTTGCCGGGTGGGTGACGCAGAACGACGCCAATGCGAACGGCCGCATCGAAGCCGACGAGGTGACGACGGTCCCGCAATCGCTGCTCGGCAAGGTCCAGCTGGCTCAGGCCATCGTCCGCAACAAGTTCGCGCTCCCCGCGCCTCCCGAACCGCCGACGTTCTTCGTGATTCCGGGTGACAACCAGGTGAGCGTCGTGTGGCAGCCGAGCGGGACGGAGGTCGTCAGGCCGGGCGGCGGCGATCCGTACTTCCCGCTCGCGCAAGATCCGCTCTCGCCGAGCTACAACCCGAACTACCGCCAGTACGACGTCGAAGGGTATCGCATCTACCGGGGGACGAGTCCCGACCGGCTCGAGCTGGTGGCGCAATTCGATTATGACGGCACGTCGCTGGTGGATTACACCGGCGCCTGGGGCTATCCCGGGCGCTGCGCGCCGGAGCTCGGCATCCAGGACGACTGTCCCGTCACGTTCCCCGACCCCCCAAACCCCGGTGTCTCCTTCGATCACCCGCTCGCCGGCGAAATCGTGCAGGTACCGACGGGCGGACGCATCCGCACCGACAACGGTCTCGTGGCGATCATTCGCGCCGATACGGCGGTGACCGGCAACAACAGCGGCTTCCCTTCGCTGACCGATACCGGCGTGCTGTTTACGTTCGTCGATCAGGGGGTGCGGAACTCGTTCCGCTACTTCTACGCCGTGACGGCGTTCGACGTGAATTCGATCCGGTCGGGACCCAGCTCACTCGAGTCGCCGCGCTTCGTGAAGATCGTCACGCCGCGAAAGCTCGCCACCAACACGGCGCAACCGATTCTCGTCTCAGGCCCTCGAGGCGACGACGGCACCCTCTTGGACCTTACGCGACCCTTCCCGACAATCGACAGCGCGACTGGGAGGTTCAACGGACTCATCCCCCCGGCGAACGACGGGGTGCTCTCCATCGCAGGCTTGGTGCCCGAGGCCCTCGCTGCGGGTGACATCACGGTGGCCATTGACTCGATGCGACCCGGGTTTGCGGATGGCATCGGTATAGGTCCAACCCTGTTCATGACCGTTTCTTCCGCGGCGGACACGGTCCGGAAGGCAATTCCTCTGCGCATCCCCGCCTTCAACGCCAGCCGGAACACGACCATCGACTATGGCTTCGTCGAGTCCATCGCGCGTTACGATTCGGCGGCCGCGCGCCGGTTCGGCCTCCAGTTCACGCGCGACGTCCGTATGCCGATGTCGTTTGCGGCGAAGGTGTCACCGATTGCGGCGACTTCAGTGGGGATCGCGCTCACCGCCGGCCGCTACGATGTCGGTGGGGAGGCGAGTCGCTACCTCGCGCACTCGCGGTGGTACGACGAGGGCTCGACCGAGCCTGCCGATCCGACGATCGTCGCGTACGCGGACCGGTCGCACAACGCGGGAATGCTCACGGGAGTGGACAGCATCTGGGCGCCCGCATCGTACCGCGATCGGGTATAGCAAGTCGGAACGAACAGCGACGCCCCCGGTCCCTTCGGCGCCACGAGCCTCGCGAACTTCCGCGGGTACGCCCTTGGGCAGCCCGGGTGGTACCCGGCCGACTTCGTGGTCACGTGGAACGCCGACTCGAGCATCACTGTGCGCGACTCGACCCACCGGCTCACGCTCCGCTACGCGCCGCATGGCGGGACCGGCTGGGGCTTCGTGAACGCGCGGGCATTCATCGCGGCAGGGCTCAGCGCCGACTCGGGCGTCGCGAACACGATCTTCGATGGCACGGGCACTCCCAACATCGGCGTCGTGGGCTACCACCACTTGTACGCCGTGGCGCCCGTCTGCTATCCCGACTGGTGGTCCATCTCGTGCGTGACCCTCGAGCGGACGGCGCAGAACGAGCCCCTCGATTTCAACTGGAACGGCACGTCGGATGGCGGTGGCATCGCTCTGGTGATCAACGGTGAGGCGTTCTTGATGAAGATGCCGGCGATCCCCGCGGCGAATACCCGATGGCATCTGAAGGCGGTCACGGGCGCGATCACCGCGACCTGCACGCCCGGCCTGGGCCCCGTCATGACCGACTGCACCGCGTACACGTTCACGGCGCCGACAGTCCGGCCGTCGTACGCCCCTGGGCTCCGCTACACGGTTACCGTGCAACGTGCCTACACCGTCGACAGCACCGTTTCGGGCAGCCTGGCGCGGGTTCACACCGTTCCCGACCCCCTCTACGTGGCGAGCGGCTACGAGCTCACCCCCGACACCGCGGCCCTCAAGTTCGTGAACCTGCCCTCCCGCGCCATCATCCGGATCTACTCCCTGAGCGGCATCCTCGTCGCGGCGATCATCCACAACGATCCATCGGGGGGCGGCGAGGAGACCTGGAACGTCCGCAGTCGCACCGGCAGGCGCGTCGCATCCGGTGTCTATTTCTACCACATCGAAGGACCCGACGGCCACACCAAGGTCGGCCGGTTCACCGTGGTCACCGGACCGGGGCGAGGACCGTGAGCGATTTCGAAGAACGCGTCGTCGCGGGCCTCCGCGTGCGGATCGACCGGACGCTGTGCGTCGGGTTCGGAGATTGCGTGACCGAGGCGCCCGAGGCCTTCGTCCTGGACGACAGCGGGACGGCGGTGTTCGTGACCCCCGACCAAGTAGACCGCGAGCGGTTGTTGCGCGCGTGCGACGTCTGCCCGGTCGACGCCATTACAGTTTGGGACGAAAACGGAGGGCAACTCGTCCCCGGGAGCTTGTGAACAAGTTCCTTGACAGGTATGCGTCCATGTCGCATATGCAATGCCGACACCCTCCCCTCTCATCGCTCTAGGAGATGCCGGTGTACCGCGAGATCTTCGTGCCGGTCGATAACTCGCAGCACTCCGATTGGGCGGTGGACCGGGCCCTCGAGATGTGCCGCAAGAGTCAAGACGGGCGCATCACCGGCAATCATGTGTACGCCGCCCGCCTGCACGATGTCCGCTTCCGCCAGCTCGAGACCGGCCTCCCCGCGCAGTTCCAGACTCCCGAAGAGATCAAGAAGCAACGCAAGATCCACGACAAGCTGATCGAAAAGGGCTTGCAGCTGATCGCCGACAGCTTTCTCGATCAGCTGGGCAAGCGCTGTGAGGCCGCGGGCGTTCCCCTGACTCGGCAACTCCTCGAGGGGATCAACTACGAAGAAATCGTCAACGAGGTGAACCGGGGCGCCGGGCGGCTGCCGGGCCTGATCGGCTTCGATCCGAACCGCGCCGCCGGATACGACGGTGGCGACAAGGTTCGCAGCGACGTGAAGCTCGGCGAAAATGGCCGGCTCGTCGCCGAGGAGGAAGACGCGGCCGCGCGGCTGGTCGGCTCCTCGGGACGGCAGTACGACCTGCTCGCCGTCGGCGCGCACGGCCTGGGCCGCCAGCAGTTCTCGCAGCTCGGCGGCGTCGTCGCCCGCGTGCTGCGCGGCGTCGAGAAGGACGTGCTGATCGTGCGCGACGACCGGCCCTTCGAGGGCGGCCGGTTCCTCGTCTGCGTGGACGGCTCGTCGTACAGCTATAAGGCGATGAAGGCCGCGCTCGAGCTGGCGCAGACATTCGGCGGCTCGCTCTACGTATGCAGCGCGTTCGACGTCGAGTATCACCACGTCGTGTTCCACAACATCAAGGACGTGCTGTCGTATCAGGCGTCGAAGGTCTTCAAGTTCGAGGAGCAGGAAGAGCTGCACAACAACATCATCGACAAGGGCCTCCTCAAGCTCTGCCAGGCGAACCTGAAGCGCGCCGAGGTGATGGCGCAGCAGTTCCCCGACGTGCCGATCAAGACGCAGATCCTCATCGGCAAGCCGTTCCAGGTGATCATGCAGTGGGCCGAAGAGGTGAAGCCGTCGCTGATGGTGCTGGCGCGGCACGGCGCACACCGCATCGAAGGCACGGACCTCGGCTCCCAGGCCGAGAACCTGGTGCGCCTGGCGCCGTGCAACACGCTCCTCACGGGGACCGTGGATATTCGCCCCGAGGACATCCCCTGGATCGAGGAAGACGGCCAAGCCGGATTGCCCTGGGCGCCAGACGCCGAAGTTCGCATCCTGCGCGTGCCGCCATTTGCGCAAGGAATCGCGCGGCGGGCGGTCGAGGAATACGTGCTCGAGAACGTCGGCAACGCCGGTCCGCCGCCGACGGTCACGAACAAGTGGCTCGATGAGGCGATCCGGAAGCTGCTCCCGACGCACATGCAGTTGATCATGGGGATCGGCAACGCCGAGGAGATCGCCCTCGCCGAAGTGAAGGCGACCGAGCAGATGAAGGCGACGAAGGTCCAGGGCTCCGACGCCGACCCCGTCCCCGCCGTCCCGATGATCGAAACGAAGTGCCCAGTGACGGGGAATGTCAGCACTCGTGAGCGGGTGATCACGGACCCGATCGTCTGGACGCAGGAGGCGTGGCAGCGGTTACAACTGGTGCCGCTCATCGCGCGCCCGCTGGCCCGCAACACGGTCGAGCGCTTTGCACGCAATCACGAGATCTGGCGTGTGACGACGCCCGTGATGGACGACAACAAGCAGGCCATGATCGAGGCCGACGAATTCGACATCGACACGATGATGGTGATGTTCACCGAGCTGCGGGCCAAGCAGATCCGGGCCGAGGCAGAGGGCAAGGACGCGCTGTCGCCCGAGATGCGGGCGTTCATCGAGGAAGCCAAGGCGCAGGGGATCACGCGCTGTCCGATCCGCGACATCGAAGAGAAAATGGACAAGTGCCCCGTGGACATGAAGGCCGTGACCCCGGCGGACGCGAAGCGGGCGGTGGAGAAGCTGCTGCAGTGAACTTCGTCCCGCACGTCGTCGCCTGGAACCTCACCAGGCGCTGCAACCTCGAGTGCGCCCACTGCTACATCTCCGCGGGCCCGCACGAGAGCGCCACGTCGGAGCTCGCGACGGCCGAGTGTCTGCGCATCGTGGACGAGCTGCTGGCCGTGAATCCCGCCCCGATGCTCATCCTTTCCGGGGGCGAGCCGCTGCTGCGCGACGACCTCACCGAGATCGCCGCGTATGCGTCGCAGCGCGGCGCGACGGTGGTGGTGGGGACGAACGGCACGATGCTCACGGACCAGCGCATCGCGGCGCTCAAGGCCGCCGGCGTCCGGGGGGTGGCCGTCTCGATCGACTCGTTGCGGCCGACCTACCACGACAACTTCCGCCACGGCAAAGGCTCGCTCCAGGACACGACGGCGGCCCTCGGTCGCCTCCAGGCGCAGCGGCTCGACTTCATCATCCAGACGACGGCGACCAAGGGCAACCGCGCCGAGCTGGAGCGGCTCGTGGCCTGGTCGGCGGAGCAAGGTGCTGTCGCGTTCAATTGTTATTTCCTCGTCGCCACCGGGCGGGGCGCCGGCCTCTCCGATCTCGCGCCCGCCGAATACGAGGCGGTGCTCGCGGATCTGGCGCGTTGGCAGAAAGACTACCGCGGCCGGATGATGGTGCGATCCAAGTGCGCGCCGCATTTCATGCGGCATGTACATGCCCTGGATCCTGACTCCCCGATCCTGAATTACGAGACGCGCTGCCCCTGCGGCACGCAGTACTGCCGCATCACGCCCGACGGCAAGCTCACGCCCTGCCCCTACCTCCCCGAAGTCGCCGGCGATCTGCGCACGCAGACCTTCGCCGACATCTGGCGCTCGGCGCCGCTGTTTCAACAACTGCGGGAGGGGACTCTGGGCGGGAAGTGCGGGCGCTGCGAGTACCAGAAGCTGTGCGGCGGGTGCCGCGCGCGCGCGTTCGCGCTCGAGGGAGATGTACTCGCCGCGGACCCCTCGTGTACGTATGAGCCTCGAGGGATCGACGTGATTGAACCGGCAAGCGTCAGTTATGGAAGCGATTTCACACCGGCGCTCGTGTGGTCGGAGGCGGCACGCGCGCGCGTCGAGCGGATTCCATCGTTCGTGCGCGGCGTCGTGATGCAGCGCGTCGAGAGCTGGGCGCGCGAGCGCGGCCTGCACGAGATCACGCCGGAGCTCCTCACCGAGATCCGGTCCGCGATGCCGGTGGATTTCAGCAAGCGGCGCCCCTTCTTCGTAGCGGATAGTTGATGATCGACGCCGTCCATCTCCTCCAGGCCGCGACCGACAGCCTGCCCGCCTATCGCGACTTCCCGGTGATCGGAAGCCGCGCGGCGGTGTGGATCGCCGCGGAGATCCACCTGATGTTCGCGGCCTTCGTGCTGGGTGTGCCGATGTTCGCGGTCGTGGCCGAGGCGATCGGGATCTTCGGGAAAGACCAGCGCTACGACCGGCTGGCCAAGGAGTTCACGCGGCTCCTGCTCATTGCCTACAGCGCCACGGCGATCTGGGGCGCCGTCCTGACCTTCCTCCTGGCCACCCTGTACCCGAAGTTCTTCGCCTACCTGACGACGATCTTCGGCGTCTCGATGTGGATCTACGTCTCGATCTTCTTCCTCGAGTCGTTCACGCTCTACCTCTACTATTACGGCTGGGATCGCTGGAAAGCCGGTCGCGCCAAGGTGGTCCACTGGGGGCTGGGCATCCTGCTGAACCTGTGGGGCACGTTGGTGATGTTCATCGCCGACTCGTGGCTCACGTACATGATGACGCCGCCGCGCGACGTCACGCCCGACACCGCTCCCGGCAGCATCAAGCTCTGGCACGCCATCCTGAACCACACCTGGATGCCGATCAACATCCACCGTCTGATCGGCAATGTCGTGTTCGGCGGCGCCATCGTGGGTGCGTACGCGAGCTACCGCTTCCTCGCCGCCAAGACCGACGAGGAGCGCGCGCATTACGACTGGATGGGCTACGTCGGGAACTTCATCGCGATCTCGGCGCTGATCGTGCTGCCCTTCGCCGGGTACTGGCTCGGCCGCGAGATCTATCAGTACGACCAGTCGATGGGCATCACGATGATGGGCGGGTTCATGAGCTGGCTGTGGGTGATCCAGGCCTTCCTCATCGCCGTCCTGTTCCTGACGGGCAACTACTACCTCTGGGTCGGGATGGGGCGCATTCCCGGGGCCGAGCGCTTCCGGCCGTACACCAAGTGGCTGCTCGCGGTGCTCGTGCTGGGCGCGATCGTGTGGGGCACGCCGCACACGATGATCGCCGACTCGCGTGAGCTCGCGGCCATGGGAGGATCGCACCATCCGTTCCTCGGCGCGCTGGGCGTGATGAGCGCCAAGAATACCGCCGTAAACCTGATGATCCTCACGACGTTCCTGTCGTTCCTGCTGTACCGCCGCGCCAACATTCGGACGGTGGTGCCGTGGGCGCGCGCCGGCACGATGATCCAGGGCGGCATGTTCGGCGTCGCCGCCGCGATCGTGCTGTTCTTCGGGATTCGCGGCTACTTCGTCGAAGCGATCATCCGCATCGGCTACTCGGTGTACCAGGTCGGCGCCGTGCTCGCCTGCATCATCTTCGTCACCGTGATCGACGTCCTGATGGCGCGCGGCGCGCAGTCGCTCGGCGCGATTCAGTGGGGGAAGATGCCCCCGCGCTCGCAGTACGCGCTCTTCATCCTGGCGGTCACCTTCACGTGGCTGATGGGCCTGATGGGCTTCGCGCGCAGCGGCATTCGCCAACACTGGCACGTGTGGCAGGTGGTGCAGGACACGACCAAGTACGCGGCCACACCGGCGCTCGGTCAGGCCGCCATCATGATCAGCATCTGCGTCCTCATCTTCCTGTCACTCGTGGGCTTTATCTTCTGGCTCGGCGGTCTGGCTGAGAAGTCGACTTTCGTTTCGGCTGCGCCAGCGGGGAAGGAGGGCCAGCATGTGGGGCACTAATCTCCGGATCCTCGGCGTCGTCCTGGGGACGCTGGCGCTCTATACCTTGATCGCGAACAAGATCCCGCAGGTGCAGTCGGAGGTGCCCCGCGCCTTGACGCTCGGCGCCGACGTGACGCCCGAGCAACTCGCCCAAGCCGGCGAGCAGGTCTTCACCGGGATCGGCGGATGCACGACGTGTCATGGGCTCGGCACTCGGGCGCCCAATCTTCTGACCGATGAAAAAGGACAGGGACCGATCGGCGCGCGCTGCGGCAAGCGCGAGGCGGGGAAGGACTGCAAAGCCTACCTGCACGAGGCGTTGACGCAGCCGGGAGCGTTCGTCGTAACGGGTTACGAGCCGATCATGCCGGACATGACCCGCACGCTCTCGCCGCAGCAGATCTGGGCCGTGATCGCCTACCTCGAATCACAGGGCGGCACCATCACCGTCGCTGCGTCCGACATCCCGGCTGGCAGCCAAGGTGGACCGACCCCGGGCGCAAGCCCGGGGATCGCGGGAGGGTCGAGCGACCCCATGACCATCATTCGGGGCGCGGGGTGCATCGGCTGTCACAAGATCGGCACCGAGGGCGGCGCGGTGGGGCCCGACCTGACGCACGTCGGTGGCCGGCTCAGTCCTGCGGGAATTCGTGAGGCGATCCTCCTCCCCAACGCCAAGGTGACGAAGGGCTACGAGCGTTTCGCGGGGATCATGCCCAAGGTGTTCGGCGACCAGCTGACCGCAAATCAGCTCGAAGCGCTCGTGACCTTTCTGGCGGGGCACAAGTGAGAGAACGGCTCCGTCACCCGTTCTGGCAGGCGGCCGGTCTCCTGGTGCTGGCCTATGTCGTCGTGGCGTTCGGGATCCCGCTCCTGCCGGGCAGCGCCGTCGTGCCGAAGAGCGTGGTCCTGCAATACATGGCGACGATCTTCGTCGGCCTGCTCATCTGGGTGAGCGATGACGAGGCGCGCTGGACCAAGTTCAAGGAGCCGCTGCACGCCGTCCTGATCGAGCCGCGCCTCAAGGTGGTGCGCACGTCCCTCCTGGTCGTCGTCACGCTGCTCGTAGGCGGTCTCACGTACAGTCAGGTGAAGGCGTCGGTCTCCGCGCCGCCGAACCTCCGGTCAATTCATCCGGCGCCCCCGGCCTCGATCACCTTCCGCGGCAAGACCATGACGTTGGCGGGTCTCGAGAATCCGCTCCGGTCCACGCAGGGCGCCGAGCTCGCCCAACACCTCGCGGTGGGACGGCGCGTCTACTATCAGAATTGCGTTCCCTGCCACGGCGACCATCTCGACGGTCAAGGCCATTACGCCAACGGGTTCAATCCGATCCCGCTGAACTTCCAGGACAACGGCACGATCGCGCAGCTCACCGAGAGCTTCGTGTTCTGGCGCGTCGCCAAGGGTGGTCCCGGCCTGCCGCGCGAAGCGACACCCTGGAACTCGGCGATGCCCGCGTGGGAGGATTTCCTGTCGGAGGAGGAGATCTGGTCGGTCATTCTGTTCCTGTACGACCAGACGGGGTGGAAGCCGAGGACGTGGGAGAAGAGCGCGGAGGGTGGGCATGATTAGCGCGCTGCTCGCCCTCACGATCTTCGTTGCCCAGGACACGACCGCCGGCAAGGCTGTCTACGTCAAATGGTGCGCCGGCTGTCACGGCGACGCCGGAGCCGGCGACGGCGAAGCGGCCCGCTACATGCTCCCCCATCCGCGCGACTTCACGGGCGCGATCTACCAGATCCGGTCGACCGCGAGTGGCGAGCTCCCCACGGACGCTGACCTGCTCCGCGCGGTCGATCAGGGGCTGCCGGGGACCGCGATGCCGGGCTGGAAGACGCGACTCTCCGACCGGGAGCGGCGCGACGTCGTGGCGTATCTGAAGACTTTCTCCACGTTCTTCGCGGACACGAGTGTGCATCCGAAGGGGCTCGACTTCGGCCGCCCGCCGGGGGGCGGGAGCGGCGCCGAGGCGCTGCGCGTGGGACGGCAGTTCTACGATTCGATCGGATGCCGCAAATGCCACGGCGATCTGGGCCGCGGCGACGGGCCCTCGGCCCCGACGCTGAAGGACGACGCCTTGCGGCCGATTTTTGCCGCCGACCTGACGCAGAACTGGCGCTTCAACGGTGGCGGAGCGGTCGAGGACATTTATCACCGCTTGCGCACGGGCCTCGACGGCACTCCGATGCCGTCCTTCAGCGATCTGGTCGAGCAGAAGTTCCTCACCGAGGAGCAGTTGTGGCGCGTCGCCCAATACGTCCGCAGCCTCTCGCCATCCGAGGCGCCGTCGGTCCGCGACGTCATTCACGCGCCGCAGATCACCGAATCGCTGCCGCGCTCGCCCGGCGACTCGGCGTGGACTCGCGTCGACGCGTACTGGTTCCCGCTCGTGGGTCAGGTGATCAGGAAGAGCCGCTGGTTCGCGCCCGCCGTGAGCGGTGTGAGCGTCCAGGCGGTGCACACGCGCGACTCTCTGGCGCTGCGGGTGGTGTGGGATGACCGGTCACAGAGTCCCGACTCCAGCTGGCTCACCCACATCGGGCGCGTGTTCGCGGCGCTCGCCGGCGACGACTCCGCATCGGCTCCGCCCGCGCCGGGTCTCTGGCCCGACCAGCTGGCGGTGCAATTCCCGCTCACGATCCCGCAGGGCATGGAGCGGCCGTACTTCCTGATGGGCAATGCGACGGCGCCGGTGTACCAATGGCGCTGGTCGAGCCAGGGAGGCGCGGTGGCGGGCGTCGCGCGCGGGCTCGATCGGTTCGATCCCGCGGCCGGCGGCGGAACCGTCGGCGCGCAAGCGGTTTACGACCACGGCCAGTGGCGGGTGGTGTTGGCCCGCGCCCTTGCCACGGCCGACACGGCACACGAGCTTCAGGTCCGAACCGGCCGGGCCATTCCGGTGGCCTTCTTCGCGTGGGACGGGTCGAATGGTGAACACGGCACGCGAATGGCCGTCAGCACCTGGTACTTTCTCGCCCTCGACGAGCCGACGCCGGCAAGCGTTTTCATCTCGCCGGTGATCGCTATGGCTCTGACCCTGGCGCTGGGCATGCTGGTGGTGTGGCGCGCGCAGCGACCGAAATAGATCCTTCAGGCATGTCCTTTAGGGAGGTTTGAAATGAATCGCAGACTGTTCAGCGTGATCGGTGGGGCGTTGCTGCTCGCCGTATGCACCCCCCGGGACGACAGCACCGCGCGCGCCGCGGCGGCCGACACCGTGACGGTGGAGGACGTTCAGGCCGGCGCGACGATCAGCGGCAAGGTCAGGTTCACCGGCACTGCGCCGCGCAATCCGTCCATCGATATGAGTGAAGAAGCGGCGTGCAAGGCGAAGTACAAGGCCCCGCCGACCGAGGAAAACGTTGTGGCCGGTGCGGCCAACGCGCTCGCCAACGTGTTCGTGTACGTGAAATCGGGCGTGCCGGCAGGTCAGAAGTTCACCGCGCCCACAGCGGCGGTGGTGCTCGACCAGGACGGCTGCCGCTATCATCCACACGTGCTGGGCATCATGGTGGGCCAACCCCTCGAGATCCTGAACACCGATCCCGTGCTCCACAACATCAAGGCCGTCGCCAAGGCGAACCGGCCGTTCAACGTGAGCCAGCCGAGCGCCGGCATGAAGACCAACCGCACGTTCGCGGCGCCCGAGGTGATGGTGAACCTCGAGTGCAACGTCCACGGTTGGATGAAGGCCTACCTGGGCGTGCGCCCCGACCCGTTCTATGCGGTGACGGGGCCCGACGGCAGCTTCTCGATCAAAGGCCTCCCGCCCGGGACATACACGATTGAAGCCTGGCACGAGAGGTTCGGCACGCAGACGGCGACGGTGACCGTGGCGGGCGCAGCTCCCAAGACCCAAGACTTCACCTTCGCCGCGCACTAAGCGCGAGGAGATCGGGCATCATGCATTGGTGGCTCCCCACGGCGGCGTCGACCTTTGCGGGACCGATCGACGGGCTGTTCCTGGCGATTCTCATCATCACCGGGATCGCGCTCGTCATCGTCGAGGTCGGGCTGGTCTGGTTCTCCGTGAAGTACCGGGCGCGCCCGGGCCGGAAGGCGTTCTACACGCACGGCTCGACGCGCGCCGAGGTGATCTGGACCGCGATCCCGGCGGTGACGGTCGTGGCGCTCGGCCTCGTCAGCAATCACTACTGGGTGCAGATCAAGGGCCGCAACAGCGTGCCCCCGAATGCCTACGCCATCGGGGTGCACGTCAAGCAATTCGAGTGGCAGATCACGTACCCGGGGCCCGACGGACAACTGGGGACCGGCGACGATTTCACGCTGCGCAACCAGCTGCACGTGACGGTGAATCAGCCGACGGTGGTGCGTCTGACCTCCGAAGACGTGATTCACTCCTTCTATATCCCGCAATTCCGCATCAAGCAGGACGCCGTGCCGGGCTTGACCATCAACGCCTGGTTCCAGGCCACGAAGACCGGAGAGTACGAGATCGGCTGCGCGGAGCTGTGCGGGATGGGACATTACAAGATGCGCGCCCGCGTGTTCGTGCATACGCCTGAAGAGTTCAACGCCTGGATGGCCCAACAAGCCGCCGGAGGCTCCGAATGACGAGTGTCGCACACGCGAAGCCGGGAGCGCACGACGCCCATCACGCGCCGATGAGCTTCTGGCGGAAATACATCTTCTCGACCGACCACAAGATCATCGGCATCCAGTTCCTGTTCGTCAGCCTCTTCTTCCTGCTGCTGGGGGGATTGCTGGCGATGCAGATCCGCTGGCAGCTCGGGTTCCCGGGGAAGCCGATGCCGGGCGGCGGGATCCTGCCCGAGGCGATGACCTCCGGCGGCGTGATCCTGCCCGAGTACTACATCCAGCTCGTCACGATGCACGGCACGTTCATGGTGTTCTTCGCCATCATGCCGTTGCTCATGGGCGTGTACGCCAACTTCCTGATCCCCCTGAAGATCGGGACGCACGACATGGCGTTCCCGCGTCTCAACATGTGGTCGTTCTGGCTCGCGTTCACCGCCGGCTTGATCATGGTGGCCGGGTTCTTCGTGCCGGACGGCGCGGCGCGCGCCGGGTGGACGATGTACGCTCCCCTGTCGGCACGCCCCGACCTGTCGGGCGCGACCTACGGTCAGCTGGTGTGGTGCGTGTCGATCGTCGTGCTCGGCTTGTCGTCGGTGCTCGGCTCCGTGAACTACATCACGACGGTGATCAACCACCGCGCGCCCGGCATGACCTGGTTCCGCCTGCCGCTGTCGGTCTGGGCGATCTTCATCACGGCGATCCTCGCGGTCCTGGCACTGCCGGTGCTGCAGGGCGCCGCGATCTTGCTGCTCTTCGACCAGACCATCGGCACGCACTTCTTCGACCCCATCGCCGGCGGCCAGGCGCTGCTGTGGCAGCACCTGTTCTGGTTCTTCGGCCATCCTGAGGTCTACATCCTCATCCTGCCCGCGATGGGCATGGTCTCGGACATCATCGCCAACGGCAGCCGCAAGCCAATCTTCGGTTATCACTCGATGGTGTTCGCCATCGTGGGAATCGCGTTCCTCGGGTGGATCGTGTGGGGCCACCACATGTTCATGAGCGGCATGAACCCGACCCTCGGGTCGACGTTCATGGTGTCGACGCTGCTCATCTCGGTGCCCTCGGCGATCAAGGTGTTTAACTGGCTCGGCACGATGTGGCGCGGCAATCTGAAGTTCACGGTCCCGATGCTGAACGCCGTGGCCTTCGTGTCGATGTTCACGATCGGCGGGCTGTCGGGCGTGTTCATGGCGGCGACGCCGGTGGACATGCACATCCACGACACCTACTTCATCGTCGCGCACCTGCACTACGTGCTGTTCGGCGGATCCCTGTTCGCGCTGTTCGCCGCGATTCCCTATTGGTATCCGAAGATGTTCGGGCGGATGATGAGTGAGGCGATCGGCAAGTGGCACTTCTGGTTGACGTTCATCACGTACAACCTGGTCTTCTTCCCCATGCACATCCTCGGGATGAACGGGGAGATGCGGCGGCTCTACGACCCAACGCAGTACGAGTTTCTGAAGCCGCAGCAGCCGCTCAGGGAGTTCATCACCATCGCGGCGTTCTCGCTGTTCGCCGTGCAGATTCTATTCTTCTTCAACTTCCTGTGGAGCCTGAAGCGCGGGAAGAAAGCGGAGCTGAACCCCTGGCAGGACAACGGGCTCGAGTGGTCGTTGCCGAGTCCCGCGCCACACGGCAACTGGGACCGGCCGCCCAACGTGTACCGCGGACCCTACGAGTTCAGCGCGCCGGAAGCCGGCAACGCCGACTTCCTGCCGCAGCACGTGAAGTTGCCGACCGACCGTGATCCGGCCGCCGCCACGGCGCCCGCCCCCGCCCCCGCTCACTGACCGGAGACTCGAGCGATGACGCACGCGACGGCCACCGCCAACATGATGCACCCTCCGGCCCCCGCCGAGCCCGGGTCCGGCGTTTACAGCAACAAGCTCGGCATGTGGATCTTCCTGGCCAGCGACGTGATGTTCTTCACGGCGCTGATCGGCTCCTACATCATCCTGCGGTTCGGGATGAGCGAACCCTGGGCGGCCCCGGGCGCGGTGCTCAACGTCCCGCTCACGGGAATCAACACGTTCCTGTTGATCTGCTCGTCGGTCTCGATGGTGAAGGCCTACGCGGCAATCGTCGACGGCAAGAAGTACTTCCTGCGCCCGGTCCCCGGGAGGCTGCTGCGCGACGGCGGCCTCAAGTTCTGGATGCTGGTGACGATCATCTGCGGCGCGATGTTCGTCGGCGTCCAGGTGGTGGAGTACTTCAAGCTGGTCCAGCACGGCCTCACACCAGCGGGCTTCCGCGAAGGGTCCCACTTCGCCGAGGTCGCGCTCGCCGATCCCGCGAAGTACGGGGCCGCGACAGCTGGCCTCTTCGGCTCCACCTTCTTCACGATGACTGGGTTCCACGGCTTCCACGTGACCTGCGGCGTCGTGAGCATGCTCTACCTGTACTTCACCAAGGTGCTGCCCGAGAAGTACTCGCCGCAGGACTATCGGGGCATCGAGACCATTGGATTGTACTGGCACTTCGTCGACCTGGTGTGGATCATCCTGTTCACGATCGTCTACCTCATCTGAGGCCGCGCGCATGACGACGGAGCACGTTCGTCCCAACTACATCCTGATCTGGGGATACCTCTTTGTCCTCACGGTCATCGAAGTCGCCGCCGCGTTCTTGTCGCATATCCCGAAACACTGGCTCATCATCATCCTGGTGATCCTGGCGGTCGTGAAGGCGCTCCTGGTGGCGATCTACTTCATGCACCTGAAGTTCGAGCGGTGGCGCCTGCGGCTCATTTTCATCATCCCCCTGCCGCTGGCAGCGATCCTCGTGCTCGCGACGATTACGGAGAAGATCTGGTAGCCTTTCTCGAGCTCACGAAACCGCGCATCACCCAGCTGGTCCTCGTCACCGCCGCCGCCGGGTTCTATCTCGGCGCGCGCGGTGGCGTGGACCTGTGGCTGCTGGCGAGCACGCTGATCGGCACGGCACTCGTGGCGGCGGGGACCAACGCGTGGAACCAGATCCGCGAGCGCGACGTCGACGCCCTGATGCGTCGCACGCAGCGCCGCCCGCTCCCCTCGGGGCGCCTCACGCCGCGCGCCGCGGCCTGGTTCGCGTCCGCGATTACGGTGGGGGGCGTCGCCTACCTCGCCGTGACGGTGAACCTGCTGACGGCGGGGCTCGCCGCGCTCACGTTTGTGAGCTACGTGTGCCTCTACACGCCGCTCAAACGGACGACCTCGCTCAATACCCTGATCGGCGCTGTTCCCGGCGCCCTGCCGATCGTGGGTGGATGGACCGCCGCGGGAGGGAGCCTCGGGGCCGGCGTGGCCGCACTCTTCGGGATTCTGTTCCTCTGGCAGCTGCCGCACTTCCTGGCGATCGCCTGGCTCTATCGCGACGACTATCGCGCTGGCGGTCTTCAGATGCTGGGCGGCGGCGATGAGGGCGGGCGTGACACCGGCCGGATGGTGCTGCTCTATGCGATGGCGTTGCTCCCGATCAGCCTGCTGCCGACCCTCCTCGGCGTGACGGGCTCGACGTACTTCTTCGGCGCGCTCGGGCTCGGTCTCGTGTACGCCGCCGTCGGCGCAACCCTGCTCGCCGCGGCGACCGCCGCCCGGGCCTGGCGCGTGTTCTTCGTGTCGATCGTGTATCTGCCCGCCCTGCTCACCTTGATGGTCCTCGACAAGGTGGCGGCCTAGCCGCTCATGATTCCATTTCATAAGCTGCTGATCGGCACCGGCGTGGTGTTTTGCGCCGGATTCGCCGCGTGGTCGTTGTGGCGGGGGTCGATGACCCTCGGCGTCGCCTTCGCCGTGCTGGCGCTGGGCTTGGCGTATTATCTGACCAACCTGAAACGCTTCCTCGGGCGATGACGAACCTGGCGCTGCTGGTACTGTTGCACGGCGGCGACGACCGCATGGATCTCATCTATTTCTGGAGCGCGATCCTCATCGTGCTGCTCCCGATCTCGATCTTCGGCACCATCGGCTACAAGCTGTGGAAGGGATACCGCAAGGAGCGCAAGCAAAGCGCCTCACATTAGATTCCCTCCTATGACCGCTGCCGCCACCGAAAAACGTCAAGTTGTCCGCTACGCGTTCTATAAGCTCGACCCCGCCTGGCGGCGGCTCTCATCCGAGCGGCAGGCATCAGGCAAGATCGAGTTCGGCGAGACGCTCGAGCGCTACCACGGCCGGCTGTTGCTGCGGCCTTACGGCCTGGTGGGACTGCGGGGTGACTGCGACTTCCTGCTCTGGCAGGTGGCCGAGGATCTCGACGCGCTCGTCGAGCTGCAGACGGCGCTGAATCGCACGGACCTCGGCGCATACCTCACGATCCCCTACAGCTACCTGGCGATGACGCGGAAGTCGATCTACGAATTCCCCGCGGACCCGCAGCACGAGCAACGGCTCGTCATCCGGCCCAGCGCGGCGAAGTACCTCTTCGTCTATCCGTTCGTCAAAACGCGCGCCTGGTACTCCCTGCCCAAGCCGGAGCGGCAGCGGATGATGGATGAGCACGTCCGGGTGGGCCGCCAGTTTCCCACGATCCGCCTCAACACCACGTACTCCTACGGCCTCGACGATCAGGAGTTCGTCGTCGCGTTCGAGGGCGACAATCCGGCCGAGTTCCTCGATCTCGTGATGCAGCTGCGCGAGAGCGAAGCCTCTTCCTACACGCTGCGCGACACGCCGACCCTGACGTGCGTGCAGATGTCCCTGTGGGACATGCTCGACACGTTGGGCGGCGCCGGCTCGGCCGAGGCGGTGGCGCGCCGTCCCGCGCGCGGTGACGGTTTCACACCGGTCGCGACGCTCGACGAGCTGCCGCCCGGCGCCGGCAAGCGCGTCTATGCGGCGAACGAGGCTGTCGCCCTGTTCAACGTCAACGGAACCGTGTACGCCATCGCCAATCGCTGTACGCACGCGCGCGCCAGCCTGTCCGAGGGCACCGTGGACCCCGCGCGCTGCGTCGTCACGTGTCCCTGGCACGAGGGCGTCTTCTCGCTCGAGACGGGCGGCGTGCTGAGTGGGCCGCCGGTGCTCCCCGTGGCCACGTTCCGCGTGAAGCTCGAAGACGGCACGATCTTCATCGCTCCCGCCGAGGCTCGCGAAGCTGCGCTTTCTTAAGGCCTGCCGCCGGGAACGCACCGACGTCACGCCGGTGTGGTTCATGCGGCAGGCGGGGCGCTACATGCCGGAGTACCGCAAGCTGCGCGAGCAGCACTCCATCCTCGATCTGTGCCACACCCCCGAGCTGGCCGCCCAGGTGACGCTGCAGCCGGTGGAGCGCCTTGGCGTCGATGCCGCAATTCTGTTCGCCGACATCCTGTTGCCGTTCGAGCCGCTGGGATTGGGCTTGAGCTTCGCGGCGGGTGAAGGACCGCACATCGCCAACGCGATCAGCCGGCAGGCCGAAGTCGAGCGCCTCCCCGTGTTGGATCCCGAGCAGGACCTGGGCTACGTGCTCGAGGCGGTGCGTCTCGCGCGAGCAGCGTTGCCTGCCGACATCCCCTTGATCGGCTTTGCCGGGGCGCCATTCACGCTCGCGAGTTATGCGATCGAGGGGGGCTCGACGCGAACCTTCACCCGAACGAAGACCTTGATGTACCAAGCACCTGACACCTGGCACCTGCTATTGAGCAAGTTTGCCGAATTCGTCGGCGGTTATTTGGCCGCACAGGCACGGGCGGGCGCGCAAGCGCTGCAGCTCTTCGATAGCTGGGTTGGGTGTCTCTCACCCGCGGACTACCGTACCTACGTGCTGCCGCACAGCCGGCGGGCCCTCGCGCTCGCGGCGGCGTCGGGCGTGCCGATCATTCATTTCGGCACCGGCACGGCGCCCTTTCTGGAGGACTTCGCAGGCGCCGGCGGCGACGTCATCGGTGTCGACTGGCGCATCCCGCTCGACGAGGCCTGGGGCCGCATCGGGGATACCTGCGCGGTGCAGGGGAACCTCGACCCCGCCGCGCTGCTCGCGCCCGCCGCCGAGCGCGACGCCCGCGTGCGCGACATCCTCGCGCGCGCGGCGGGTCGTCCGGGCCACATCTTCAACCTCGGGCACGGGGTGTTGCCCGAGACCGACGTCGCCGCGGTGCGCGCGGTGGTGGAGCTGGTACATGGTGGGTGAGCGCGTCGCCGTCCTGCTGATGGCGTACGGCGGTCCCGGGAGCCTCGACGACGTCGAGCCGTACCTGAACGACGTGCGCGGCGGGCGACCCACGAGTCCGGCACTGCTGGGCGAGATTCGCGAACGCTACGCCCGCATCGGCGGGCGGTCGCCCATCCTCGAGTTGACGCGCGCGCAGTCGGTGGCCGTGGGTCGCGCGCTGGGCGCGGGGTTCCAGGTCTACGTGGGCATGCGGCACTGGCACCCCTTCATTCGCGAAACCGCGGACGAGATTGTGCGCGCCGGTCATCGGCACGTCGTCGGCGTGGTGATGGCGCCGCACTACTCCGCGATGTCGGTCGGGGCATACGAGAAGAAGCTGCTCGAGGCCGCGCAGGGACGCTTCGAGACCGCGTTGGTGCGCAGCTGGGGCGACCATCCGGAATTCCTCGCGGGGGTCGCGGAGCGCGTCGCGCAGGCGCTGCAACGCTTCCCGAGCCCCGCGGGGGGGACGGGAGGGGCCGTTCAGGTGATTTTCACGGCGCACAGTCTGCCACAGCGCATCCTCGCCGCCGGCGACCCGTATCCCGACGAGCTGCGCGCGACGGCGGAAGCAGTCGCGCAGCGACTGCACCTCAAAGACTGGCGCTTCGCCTATCAAAGCGCTGGCGCGACCCCCGAGCCGTGGCTTGGCCCCGACGCGGGCGATGTCATCACCGAGCTTGCGGCCGCGGGCCGCAAGGCCTTCCTGCTCGTGCCCATCGGCTTCGTGTGTGATCACGTCGAGATCCTCTACGACATCGACGTCGAGTATCGGGAGCTCGCAGGTCGACTGGGCGTCCAGTTGGAGCGCACCACGTCCCTGAACGACGACGCGCATCTCGTCGCCGCCGTCGCCGACGTGGCGCGAACGGCCGCGCGCACACGGGGCTGGACGTGAGCCGAGTCATCGTCGTGGGAGCCGGGGTTGCCGGACTCGTGGCCGCCTGGGACTTGTCGCGCGCGGGTGCGGACGTCACGGTCCTCGAGAGCGAACGACGGCCGGGGGGCGTGATCGTTACCGAGCAGCGCGACGGGTTTGTCGTCGAGGGTGGCCCAGACGGGTTTCTGGCTTCCGAACCCGAGATGCCCGCGCTTGCCACAGCGCTCGGCGTTGGAGATCGATTGGTTGCGCAACTGGCCCGCGGGTCTTCGCGTTGGACGGGCAAGGGATTCGAGCCCCTGGAGGAGGGCGGTGCCGCGGCACTCCTGGGGATCGACGCTCGCGGGGCGAGTCTCGCGGCGGGATTCCGGAGTTTCGCGAGTGGCATGCAGGAGATCGTTGAAGCGTTGGCGGGCCCCGTACTCCGCCTTGCTCAGGGCGTAGCGGGCATCGCGCGAGCGACCTCGGGCTGGCGGCTGACGGTCGGGGGATCGGCGCATGACGCCGACGCGGTCGTTTTGGCGCTTCCTTCCTACGCGGCGGGCCGGTGGCTCGAGCAGATCGGCGTGCCGCACGCCCGCGTCCTCGGCGACGTCGTCTACGCGCCGAGTGTTACGGTGTCCCTCGCGTATCGCGCCGACCAGATCGGACGCCCACTGGAAGGCACAGGGTTCGTCGGCGGGACGTCACTGCGTGCCTGCACCTACGCGTCGTCCAAGTTCCCGGGTCGCGCGCCGGACGGCCACGTGCTGCTGCGGGCGTTTCTCGCGCCGGTGGACGGGAGTCCCGAACGGCTCGCCCATGAGGAGCTCGCCGCCATCCTCAAGATCCGGGGTGTCCCGCTCTGGTCGCGCGCGTTTCATTGGACGCGAGGGTTGCCCCGGTATCGCGCGCACCACTCGGCGCACGTAGCTCTCGTGCGCGCGCGCTTGGCGCGTCTGGCGCCGTTAGCGATTTGCGGCGCTGGCTATGACGGCGCGGGCGTCTCAGCCTGCGTGCGCTCGGGTCGCGAGGCGGCCCGCATGGTGCTCGGACGGCTGGGGAGTTGACCTGACGAGGGGGATCACCTCCTCAGCGAAACGCTCCATCTCCTCGAGTTGCGGGCTGAACTGCAGTAGCAACAGATCGACGCCCGCCTGCTCGAAGGCGCGCACGCGATCGGCAATCTGTTCCGGGGTCCCCGTGAGTCCCGCCTTCAGCCCGCGATTCGACACCGAATAGTCCTCGAGACTCACCCGCTGCTCGAGCTGCGTATTGGCGATCCACTGTTCGTAATTCGCGTACCCCGCGGCACTCTGCCGGACATCGGTGATCCGTTCGATCTCGCGCCGCGTGGCCGTCTCCGTCGCGCGACACACGACGTAGCCGGCGACGCCGTAGGCCAGCGGCGGCAGCCCGCAGGCGTCCCGGAGGGCCCGCATGTCCTGGATCTTGGCATCGACGCGCTCGGGCGGGTCGCCGTGCATCAGATAGCCGTCGCACGTGTGGGCGATCAGCGCCTTTGCGGCCGCTGACTCCCCGCCCGCGTAGAGCGTGGGCCGCGGCTGGCGCACCGGCTTCGGTTCCAGAATCGCGTTGTCGATCTGATAGTATTTCCCCGCGAAGCTGAAGCGCCGCTCAGACCAGAGGCCATCCACGACGGCCAGCCACTCCGCCGTACGGGCGTAGCGCGCGTCGTGCGTGTCGAACTCCACGCCGTACTGCTTTGCTTCCTCGGCCCACCACGACGAGACGACGTTGAGCGAGAGCCGGCCGCCCGAGATGTGATCGATATTCGCGGCCTGTTTGGCGAGCAACGCCGGTGGATGGAACGTCGGACGCACGGCCACCATCAGCTCGAGCCGGTCGGTGACCGCCGCCAGCGCCGCCGCCGTCGACCAGGCGTCCAGCGCGGGCGCCTCCGGTCCCTTGATATCGTTGAGATTGAGTTCGGCGATGAGCGTCAGGTCGAACCCTGCCCGTTCACTCGCGCGCGCCAGCTTGCGCACGTACGACCACTCGGCCGCCATCCGCTCGTCGTCGACATTGCGTAGCCAGCCGCCGAATACCGGCAACCAATACCCGAAGCGCATTAGCGGGCCTCCTGTTCGACGAAGTCGACCAGACGCGCCACCGGGTCGAATCCTACGACCCGCGGCGCGTCCGCGACGAAGTTGGAGAGAGCGTTGATGTCGTAGTAGTAGAGCTGCCCATTGCGCTCGTCGATCGTGTACTCGATGCCGCCGACGTCGATGCCGCACGCGACGGCGATCTGCTCGACCTGGCGGGCGATCTCAGGCGGCGTCTCGTATCCCTCGACGCGCAACCCGTTGCGCGGGGCGTCCACCGGACACGCGCTACGCACCAGCTCCGCGCCGTCGGTCGTCTGGCACACGTCCGCCGGACAGAGGTTGAACGTCTCGCCGGACGAGTAAACGCGGATGCCGTACAGGTAGCGGCCACCCAGCACCTCCACACGCGTGATGCGGCCTTCCTCGGCAGGAATGAACTCCTGCACGAGCGCGGTCCGATCGGGGCCCAGCTCCAGGCCGCCCGTCGCCGCGGCTGCCGCCAGCTGCTCCGGCGCGTCGAAGCGCACGATTCCGGCACCGCTGCCGCCGACGTTCGGCTTCACCACAACCGGGAACTCCAGCTCCGCCGCGGCTGCCGCTGCGTCGGCAGGATCGTTGATGACGCGCGTCGCAGGGTAGGGAAGGCCGAGCTCGCGCAGCACGGACAGCTGCAGGGCTTTCGACGTCTCTGCCTGGTAGGCCCGCACGCCGTTGATGACGCGTACGCCGTGGCGCTCGAGGTGCGCGAGAAAATGCTGCGTGTAGAAGAGCGACTGCGCGTGCCCCCGCGTCCAAGCCGACGGACTCATCCGATTCACGACCAGGTCGTACTCCGGGGCGCGGCTCGGATCGAACCCATGATGCTCGGCATGCAGCCGTTTGTAGGGCGTGCCGCGGCGGTCGAGCTCGGCGAAGAACGGCGTGAACCAGTGGGGATGCTCGTAATAGATGCCGATCATGTGGTGACTCCCGCCGCGAGAGACGCGGCTTCGAGCGCTGCCCGCTCGACGCGGTTGACGAGGTCCGCGTCGGGGACTCCGGCGCGGAACTGCGCGTCCGTACCGTAAACGCCCGTCGAGACGATGAGGGCGCCGACGCTCGCGAGGAGCGGCCGCAGCCCGTGGTCGATGGCCAGCAGGTGGGCGGCACCGCCACCGGTGGCGATCGGAATGGCGACTTTTCGAGCGAGGGCTTCTGGCGGGAACAGATCGAAGAACACCTTGAGGAGCCCGCTGTAGGTAGCGCGATAGATCGGGGTGCTGACGACGACGATCCCCGCATCCAGCACGCCCTGAATCGCGTCCGCGACTTCCGGATCTTCACGCCGGCCCAGCAGCGCGTCGGCGGGGAGCTTGGCGAGGTCGATGAGCCGGGACGGGCCTGCCCCCTGTCGCTCCAGGGCTGCGAGCGCCAGCTCGAGTAGCGCACGCGAGCGCGATGCGGACTTGGGACTGCCTGACACGCCTATGACTGATGCCGTCACATTTGCCTCCTAAAAAGCGATCGGCCGCGACTCGAAGCGTGGAGTCGCGGCCGATCGGGTGCGTCGTGGTGGGAGCGGGAGCCCCCGTGCTGCCTATCTCATGTCATCCCGCATGCTGACGCGCCAGACCGTCCGCTCCCCGGACAACACATGGGGCGGTGGAGACGGCAACACATCAGCATGGTGACTGGCTTCATTGCCCGAGAAACCTAGAGGAGGTTCCGGGCCCGTGCAACCACGGCATCCACGGTCAGACCGAGTTCCTTGTATATCCGCTGGTACGGCGCCGATGCGCCGAATCGTTCGATGCCCATGATCACACCCTTGTCTCCGATCCAACGGTACCAGGACTGTGGCGCCGCCGCCTCAACGGCGATCCGCGGTACCCCGGGCGGCAGGACGGAGTCTCGATAGTCCTGCGGCTGCTTGGCGAAATACTCGAGGCAGGGCATAGAGACGGCCCTTGGCTGTTGGCCGTCGGCCTTCAGCTGCTCGTAAGCACCAAGCACGAGTTCCACCTCGGAGCCCGTGCCCATGAGCACGACGTTCGGCGTCCCGCTCGGCGCGTCGGCGAGGACATAGCCGCCACGGTGCAGACCCGCCACGGGACCGTACTTCGTGCGGTCGATCACGGCCACTTTCTGGCGGGTCAACACCAGCGCGACGGGACCGCCCGTGTGTGAGATCGCGGCGCGCCAGGCCTCCACGACCTCAGTCGCATCGGCGGGGCGGATCACGGTCATGTTGGGGATCGCGCGCAGCGTCGCCAGCTGCTCGATCGGCTGATGTGTCGGGCCATCCTCGCCGAGGCCGATCGAATCGTGCGTGAACACGTAGATCGGCCGCAGATGGGTGAGCGCCGCCAGGCGGATCGACGGGCGCATGTAGTCCGAGAAAATGAGGAACGTGCCGCCGTAGGCGATGAACCCCCGATGCAGCGCGATACCGTTGAGGATCGCGCCCATCCCGTGCTCCCGCACGCCGAAGTGAAAGTTCCGGCCCGCGCGCTGCTCCGCGCTGAACGATGCGGCGCCCTTGATGTCGGTGTTGTTCGACCCCGCCAGGTCGGCCGACCCGCCGATCAGCTCGGGAAGCTTCGGCGCGAGCGCGTTGATGATCTTGCCCGACGCCGCGCGCGTCGCCTGCGCGTCCTTGGGACCGAAGGAGGGCAGCGCGGCATCCCATCCCTCGGGGAGCGTCCCCGCGAGTCGGCGGTTGAGCTCGGCCGCGAGATCGGCGTGGGCGTGGCGGTAGGCATCCCATTTCTTCTGCCACTCCGCCTCGAGGCGGCCGCCCCGCTCCCGCGCGCGGCGCCAATGCGCCAGCGCCTCTTCAGGCACGTGGAACGGCTCGAGGCTTGGCCAGCCGAGGTTCTGTTTCGTGAGCTTGACCTCGTCGGCGCCCAGGGGCGCGCCGTGCGCCTCGGCGGTGTCCTGCTTGTGCGGGCTCCCCCAACCGATATGCGTGCGGATGACAATGAGCGACGGTTTGTCGGTGACGCGCTTTGCCGCCTGGATGGCGTTGCCCAAGGCGTCGAGATCGTTCCCGTCGCTCACGTGCTGGGTGTGCCAGCCGTAGGCCTCGAAGCGCTTCGCGGTGTCGTCCGAGAAGGCGAGCGCGGTGTCGCCGTCGATCGTGATGTGATTGTCGTCGTAGAGCCCGATGAGCTTGCCGAGCTTCAGGTGTCCCGCCAGCGAGCACGCCTCGTGCGAGATCCCCTCCATCAGGTCGCCGTCCGACGCGAGGAAGTAGGTGTAGTGGTCGACGATCTCGTGGCCGGGGCGGTTGAACTGCGCCGCGAGCTGCGCCTCCGCGATCGCCATTCCGACGGCGTTGCCCGTGCCCTGACCGAGGGGTCCCGTGGTGGCTTCGACGCCGGGCGTGACGCCATGTTCGGAGTGCCCGGGGGTCCGCGTGCCCCACTGCCGGAACTGTTTGATCTCGTCGAGCGTCAGATCGTAGCCGCTGAGATACAGGGCGCTGTAGAGCAGCATGCACGCGTGTCCGCACGACAACACGAAGCGATCGCGGTCGACCCAGTAGGGATTGGCCGGGTTGTAGCGCATGTGCCGCTGCCACAGCACGTAGGCGAGAGGCGCCAGCGCCATCGCCGTCCCGGGGTGGCCCGATTCTGCCTGCTGCACCGCGTCCATCGCGAGCGTGCGGACGGTGTTGATCGAAAGCTGGTCGAGTGTGGGGTCGGGCATCGGAGCCGATAATCTAACACCGCCGTGCCAGACTGAAGCCCTGGGCCCGATTGCCCCAAACACCATCGGCCTCTAGTTTGCCAGTTCCTATGCTTCCATTCGTGTTCGCCGCGTTAGTCCAGACGGCCGCCGCGGTTCCGGCCGACTCCGGCGAAGGACACCTCGCCAACATTCGCCAGCTCACCTTCGGCGGCCAGAACGCCGAGGCCTATTTCTCCCGGTCGGGCCGGCAACTCATTTTTCAGCGTCAGGAAGCCGACACCGGCTGCGACAAGCAGTACGTGATCAACGTCGACGGCACGGGCTCGCATCGGGTGTCGAGTCCCGGTGGCCGCACGACCTGCGGCTACTTTTTCAACCGCGACCGCCGGATCTTTTACGCGAGCACTATCCATTTGGGCCCCGCCTGCCCGCCCCGCCCCGACTACTCCCTCGGTTACGTGTGGGCGCTCTACGACTACGACATCTACGTCGCCGACTCGAGCGGGCGCGGCGCGCGCCGCCTCACCACGAACCCCGGCTACGATGCCGAGGGGACGTTGTCTCCGGACGGCAAGACGATCGTCTTCACGTCGCTGCGGGATGGTGATCTCGACATCTACACGATGCGGGTCGATGGCACCCGGCTGCGCCGCCTCACGCACACGTTGGGCTACGACGGCGGCCCGTTCTTCTCCCCCGACGGCAAGCACATCGTCTACCGCGCCTGGCACCCGGCGACGGCGCAAGACTCGGCTGACTACGTCGGACTCATCCAGAAGAATCTCGTGCGGCCGACGCGCATGGAGATCTGGGTGATGGACTTGGGCGGGCGCAATCAACGCCAGGTGACGAACATCGGGGGGGCCAACTTCGCGCCGTACTTCCATCCCGATGGCCGGCGGATCATCTTCGCCTCGAATCACAAGAATTCGCGTTCGCGGAACTTCGATCTCTATCTCGTCAATCTCGACGGGACGGGTCTCGAGCAGATCACCACTGACACCGAGTTTGACGCCTTCCCGATGTTCTCACCCGACGGGCGGCGGCTGGTGTGGGCGTCGAACCGTCATGGCCAGGTCCAGGGCGAAACCAACATCTTTATCGCAGACTGGGTCGAGCGCCCGTGAAAGAAGCGCCCTCCTCAATTCCTGCCCGCAAGACTTTCAAGGAAGAGGCGATCAGCTGGGCCAAGGCCATTGGCGTCGCGTTTGTGTTCTGGCTGTTTCTGCGGGGTTATCTGGTCGAGGCGTTCCGCATTCCTTCGGGCAGCATGGAGAACACGCTGCTCGTCGGCGACTTCCTGTTTGTCAACAAGGTGGCGTTCGGCGGCGAGATGGAGATCCCGTTCACCGGCATCCATTTCATCCGGCTGCCGGGCTATGGGACGCCGCAGCGTGGCGAGGTGGTGGTGTTCCGGTCGGTCGAGGACTCGACGCCGAACCTGAACATCGTGAAGCGCCTGATGGGGGTTCCGGGAGACACGCTGCAGATGGTGCACGACACCGTGATCCGGAACGGGCAGCGGCTCGACGAGCCGTACGCCCTGCACAGCGACATCAATCCGGTACCGGAAGAGGCGTTCCGCCTGCGTCTCCTTCGGGCGTGGCAGCTCCCGTACTACGTCGGCCGCGACACTGCGCGCTACCATCCGACGACACACGACTGGGGTCCCATCGTCGTGCCGGCGGGCCATTACTTCATGATGGGCGATAATCGCGACCAATCGTACGACAGTCGCTACTGGGGTTTCCTGCCGAGAGCGCACATCCGCGGGCGGCCGCTCTTCATCTACATGAGCGTCGCTCGGGATCCGTTCCGCATTCGCTGGAATCGATTGTTCCGCCACCCCCACTAAGTGGGGGGCTTCAGGATCACGTCGATCCCCATGTACAGCGTCTTCCAGCGTCGCATCCCCACACCCATACCGAGTGCCCACTCCGACAGGTGGAACTCACCGGTGAGCGACGCGGCAGGTATCGAGAACTGCGCTCGGACCCTGAGTCCACCCGTTTCCTGCCACGCGAGGACTGGGGCGCGAATCGCCTTGGCAATGTCGTGGACCGTGAGCGTGCCCACCGCCGTCGCCCGCGTCGTATCCTCCCCCCCGCGCTGCACGTCCACCAGACTGTCGATCGTGAATACGATCTCGGGGTAGCGCGCCGTCTCGAGCACGGCGCGCCGAGCGTATTTGTCCCGCATCTCGAGACCCGTGAACAGCGAGTCGGCGATGAGGGTGACGGTGCCCCGAACGCCGCGCAGCGTGGCCCCGTCGGCGGCGGTGATCTCGCCGCGCACGGCGTCCCGGCAGAGCGGGCGGACACGAAAGCGTGGGAACAGGGGAACGCGGGCGTCGCTGCGCCCGGCGGCGATCGTCTTCGGCCGCGAGCTGTAGTCGGTGTACTGCCCTGGGTCCCGTCCCTCCCCAGGTTGCCACGAGGGGTCGGCGGGGCAGGTGGTGGCCCAGAGGTGCTCGTAATGGGGGTCCATCTGCCACCAGGCGAGACTCGTCTTGCGATCGACTACCCATCGGGTCGGACCTGCCTGCGCAGCAAGGGGGGCCGCGGCGAGCAGGAGCAGCGCCGAAACGTGCAGTCTGTGCATGTAGGCCTCCGCCGATCTTGACAGGATGACAGACAAAGTAAATGCTATCTGTTACAAAAGTGTGCAGTACGTTTCACTTCTCAACTTCGGGGGGAAGACAGAACGGCATGGCTAGGCGCGTGTTGCGAGGGTGGCTCGTGGTGGGGCTGGTGGTGGCGGGGGCGGGGATGGCGACGGCGCAGCAGGCTCCCCTGCAGGTGGACGCCGCCGCAGCCAAGCGCGGGCAGTCGTTGTTCCAGAACCGCGGCTGTGTCGGATGCCATTCCATCGGCAAGGGAAAGCGCTCGGGACCCGATCTGGCTGGGGTCACGCAGCGCCGCAGCCTGGATTGGTTGCGCCGCTGGATCAAGAATCCCACGCCGATGTTCGACACCGACTCGACCGCCAAAGCCCTCCTCGCAGAATTCAACAACACCCGGATGCCAAACCTCAGACTGAAGGATGATGAAGTAGAGGCCCTCCTGCACTACATCCAGCAGGAGAGTGATAAAGCAGCTGCGCATTAGGGAATCCACGGAGTCGACAAAAGGAGGCCGCACGATGCGTCGCTTGACGGTAGCACTCGGAGTACTGGCACTCGGGGTCCTGGCACTCGCGCCTCGGAAAGCCGAAGCCGTACCGTCGTTCGTACGGCAGACCGGCATGACCTGCGCGCAGTGTCACGTGATGTTCGGCGCCCCCGTGCCGAATTTCACGTTCACCGGCAAGAAGTTCCGGATGAACGGGTATCGCGTTCCGTTCGTTACCGAGCGGATCGAGGCAGGGCAGGAAGGGGCCTTGGGTGGAAAGCGGCTGAACATTTCGCTCTTCCCCTACATCTCCCTCCGGTATCAGAGCGTCTTTGCCGCGCAGAGTAAGAGCGCGGTCACCGGCGTGAAGAGTGCCATCACCTCGAACCCCACGTCGCGGCTCGCCATCTTCACGGGCGGCCCAGTCGGGGATTACTTCGGGTTGTGGACGGAGATGTATCTAACGCCCGACGGCGCCCGTGACGGCGATTGGACGCTCGGGCTGTTCTCGTTCGACGAGTACGATCTGCGCTACACCAGAATGAAGAACAACAACGTCTTCGGTCTGGCGTTCAACAACCAGGGCATCGCCGAAGTCTCGGGCTTTGGTCCCTGGTCGCCGGGCGGCTCGCAGCTGAATCGCGGCGGCCTCGCCGGTTGGTCGCACCCGAATCGCGGTAACTTCCTTGCGTACGCCTGGCTGAACGACAAGATCCTTATCACTGGCGGCGCCAGCCCGGGTGACAACAACCTGGACTGGAACAAGGTGAGTTACCTGGGTCAGGTGGCGTACGCGATCTTCAATTCGGACGCGAAGGAAGCGTGGGTGAACGTCATGTTCAAAGCTGGCAATGACGCGATCCCGCTCGCGACGAATACCGCGGTGGCGCCGAATACGCGTAACTGGTCGTATACGGCCGGCGTCACGGGCGTGCCTACGTTCATGGGCGGCGCCAACGCCAACGTGGCTCAGATCTCCGACTACACGCGGTTGACGACAGAAGTTCGCTATGCGTTCATCGACCGCGGTCCGCACAGCATGGAGGTTGGCGGTGCATTCAACATCAACACCGACAACTATTTGACGGGCGACAAGCTGAAGCAGAACAGCGTCTTCGGCCGCGTGCGCTACGTCAACAACCGGACGTACGGCGTTGACCTCACCATCGGCAAGAACACCACGTACCAGTACAACGGTACCGACATTCCTGACAAGGTGAGCTACAACTCGTACTTCACGTTCCAACCCGCGATGAACATGATCCTCGCTCTGTCGTATGGGAACACACAGGCGCTGACACTGGGTGCCCCTGCGACGACGGGCTGGAACTGGGCGTTGAACATCGACTACCTGTTCTAGGGAGTCAGTGCAGCCGCTTGTCCTAGCGCCCCGTGCGGATCTCGCACGGGGCGCTAGCTTTTCGTGCCGACCCTATTTGAGCTCACCCTCAGCCACGGGGATCTATGGTCTTTCGGTGGATGCTCGCCGTCGTCGTCGTCGCGGTCGCCGTGGCCTGCGCCGGCCCCTACGGCAAGATGAACGAGATCGTCAGCGCCACAGTGCCGGGAGACAGCTTCCGCGCGCTCGTGGTGATCTCCGGTGACGACGACCAATCGACGCTGCAGCTCACCGCCCGCGTACGCCAACAATTGAACGACGCCGGTTTGTCGGCGCAGAAACGCAGCGGGCTCTGGTCCGTCGAGCGCGAAGCCCTCGCGGACATCTGCCCGCTAGGGCAGCCGTCCGACGTCGACGGATTGCTGTTCGTGTACTGGAACGAGCTCGACATGTTCGATTGCCGCACGCACAAACCCGCCTATCAGATACGGGGCGGGATGCAGGGGACAGACTTGATGGTGAAGCGGTTCCTGAAGTACCTACGGCCGCAGGCGTAGGATCAGCGAGCTGGGGTTGGAAGGGTCTTCGCCCCCGCCTGGGCCGCCGCTCGGGCCGGAGCCTGAGAGCACGGCAAGGAGACCGGCACCAACCACGACCAGACCAGCGACGAGGACCGTCGTGCGGCGCGGAGCTGGTTGGCGGACGCCCATCCAGCGCACTTGAGGGAGGAGCATCTCCTGGTAACGCCCACCTACGAATCCCACCAGCGTGTCGCCGAGCAGCCGCGGCGCCTCGAGCAACAGCGTCGAGTTGTCGGCCCGCGTGACCCAGATGCGAGCGGGCTGCGCGGTCGGGATGAATTGCTGCGGGGTGACAACCGGCTGGAGCGTGGAGCACGCCGCCAGGGGCGCGATGAGCACCGCGCACACGGCGCGCTGCATCCAGTGGCTACGCCTGAGGAGCAGGGCCATAACTAACGTCTATTCTGGGCTACTGACCCTGTTCTGCGCAAGCGTCCAGCAGCCCGACACCGCCCGGGTCGACACCCTCTCTCCGGTCTCGGTCACCGTCACGCGCGCCACGATTCCCCTCGCGCGGCTCCCCTTCGCGGTTGCAGTCGTGAACAAGCGAGACCTCGCGGGGCGCCCCACCTGGGGACTCGA
>Ga0193697_1000013_pt1 | contig 68586 bp, 50 predicted proteins | sample L3m2metaG_FD_145073 | JGI IMG/M metagenome (GOLD analysis project Ga0193697, IMG submission 145073) | Soil microbial communities from a riparian zone of the East river system, Colorado, United States - L3m2 | ecosystem: Environmental > Terrestrial > Soil > Riparian zone | place: USA: East River...
GTGCTGAGCATCCGGTTGATCCGCAAGAACTGCACATTTTGCTCGCAGCCATATCAACCGGAACCAGCCATGTTACGCCTGGTGCCCCCGGAACTTATCGCCGGGACTGAATTTCGGCGCGCCACCGGATGCCCGGAATGCCTCCACACCGGATTTTCGGGCCGCACCGCGCTCACCGAACTGCTGGTCGCCGACGAAGTGTTCCGCGACGCGGTGCTGCAAAAGAAGCCGACACGCCAATTGCAGGACATCGCCGTCGCGCAAGGCATGCAAACCATGTGGCAAAACGGTCTGAAGCGTGTCGTCACAGGACAAACGACTGTCGAAGAGATCATGCGGGTCGTCGCCATCGAACAGCTCTGAGGTGAGCGCCTCAGTCATTCCTGGCGCGATCGTCCTGGTGAGCGTCGCGCTCGCCATTTGGCAATTCGTCGTCGCGATGCGCTTTCCACTGCATCGAAGAATTCCGGACCCGGGTTTCGCGCCCGATATTTCAATTCTCAAGCCACTCAAAGGAGCCGATTCGGAAACCCGTTCCTGCCTGAAGAGTTGGGTGACGCAGGAGTACCGAGGACGCGTGCAAATTCTCTTTGGCGTCCATTCGCCGGCCGATCCGGTCTGCGCCGTCGTGCGCGAGTTGATCCTCACTCATCCCAATGTCGATGCGGAGCTGGTAGTTTGCCCGAAGATGCCTGGGCCCAACGCGAAAGTCTCGACGCTCATCCAGCTCCAACGACTGGCGAAATATGAAGTTGTCGCGATCAGCGATGCGGACATCCGGGTTCCCGAGGATTTTCTCCAGCAAGTTGTCGCGCCGCTTGCAAAGCAGGACGTCGGTCTCGTGAATTCCTTTTACCGGCTTGTTCATCCCCGAAATTTGGCCATGCGCTGCGAAGCCTTCATGGTGAACGGCGACTTTTGGAGCCAGGTCCTGCAAGCCCGATCATTGGGACGACTCGATTTCGCGCTAGGCGCGGCGATGATTACCACACAGGCCAAGCTGCGAGAAATCGGCGCCTTTGATTCACTGGTTGAATATTTGGCCGACGACTATCAACTCGGCAATCGCATCGCCAAGACCGGCGCAGAGATCGTCATCAGCCCGGTCGTGGTCGAGTCGTTGTCGGCGCCAATGACCGCGAAGGAAGTCTGGCAGCATCAGCTCAGATGGGCCCGGACGATTCGCGTCTGTCAGCCGGCGGCGTATTTTTTCAGCATTCTGAATAATCTCACATTCTGGAGCCTTTGTTGGTTTTTGAGTAATCCTCCGATGATGGCTGTGAATGTCCCTTTCTTTGGCGCATGTCTCATCGTGCGAATTATAACGGGCTCGACCATCGAAGATAAAATGACCAAAAGTTACGATTGGAGCACATTTGCCATGGCGATCTTTAGTGACCTTGTGCGGCCGATCGTTTGGGCGCTTTCGTTTCTCGGCAACACCGTCGTTTGGCGCGGCCAAAAATTTCGCGTCCTTCGCGGCGGCAAACTCGTGCCCTGTTCGTAGTGCGGGCTTTAGCCTGTCAAAGATCAGTTCGCCATCAGGAGCGTGTTGGAAGCAGTCTGAAGCCTGTAATACAACCCACGCTCTTCTAATTGAGCTTACTCCTGACGGCGAATCGCCGCCACCAGACCGGGAGCAAATAAACCGCGGTCACAAGCGCCAAAGCGATTCCAAGCGCGCACACCTGGCCGAGACTGGCCATGCCCGCGTTCGTGGAGAAGCTGAGTGAGCCGAAGCCGACGACCGTCGTCGCGCCCGCGAGCAGCAACGCGCGCCCAACGGACTTCCGCACCGTGGGCAGATCGCCTTTGTAGCGGCGCAACGCGAGTAGGATGTGAATGCTGTAGTCAACGCCCATGCCCAGCAACAACGGCAGCGCCATGATGTTGAGCAGATTCCAGCGCCAGCCGAGCCAGTCCATGATGGTTTGAAGCGCGATCGCGCTGAACGCGAGTGTGGTCAGGCTCAGTAGCACTTCTCGGAAACTGCGGAACGCCAGCCAGAGCGAGATCACCACCAGCAGCGCAATCGGTACCATCACGCGCGGAAAATCTTTCATCACGAGGTCGAAGATCGTCGGACCGAGAAACTCCCAACCGGAAACGATCACGCCTTGCCGTTGGAGCTCAGGTGGATTCGACTCGATGAAATGTCTGGTGAGGTTGCGATCTTTCGCCGGATAAATGAGACCCAGCGCGAAAATTTCGTTTTTCGTTTTGCCAACCACGCGATCGATGGCCCAGCGGCTGGCGGCGTTGCTGGGCCAGTAAACGCCGTCGCGCGCCCGTGCTTCACCCCAGCTTCCAAACACATTTTCGGTGAGCGCCAGTGAGTTCGTCGTGAAACCGTGCGCGAGGATCGCAGTCCGAATCTCATTGGAACGATTGAGCAACGGGCGCAACGCATCGCGGTTCCCCCGCTGGTTCCCCGGCTGCGGCCAGAGCGGCGTCGGCAGCGTGAAGCTCGCGATCATTTTGTTGGACACTCCTTGCTCGAGCCACGGCTGCACCAGTTTCAGCCGCCGGGCGACTTCCTCCTCGTCCTTGCCGTGCACCATCACCCACGCCGGTTCATCCGTTCGCCCGAGGCGCTGCTTGATTCGCTCCACGGCCGCATAGGCCTGGCTGTTCTTGGGTTTCAACGGGTCGGGCGATTGATCGAACCGCACGCGCGGCTTGACGAAAGCAATTCCTGCGAGGACCAGCAGAGCGATCGTGATGAACCAAATCACCTTCGAGGGCAGCAGTCGCACCGGCGCGAAAAGCAAAAGACGCTCCTCGCCTCGCGCTGGATCCGTTTTCCGATGCCAACGCATGAGCGGAGGCGCATAGGCGTAAATCATCACGACTGCTGCGAGCAGAATGCCTATGCCGATCAGCGAGCCGAGTTGTCCCAGCCCCGGAAGCCCGCTGAGATTCAGCAGAAAGAACGCCCCCGCCGTTGTGATCGCCGACCACCAGATGCCCGGCCCGGCAACGCGCCGCACCTCGCGCGTGGAAAGTTCGGGATGCGAGCGCGATTCCTGATAGAGCACGATGCCAAAGTCCTCCGCGAGCCCCGCCAAAATGGACGCGAAACCGATGCTGACAACGTTGAGCGTGCCAAAGAACAGGCCGCCCAGAGCAGTCGTCGCAACGAGCAGAACCAGAAGCAACGCAAGCAGCCAGAGGAGAGGACGAATGCGCCGGTGCGTGAGATAAAAAAGGATGCCGATCGTGGCGAGTGTGCCGCCAGCCGAGCCAGCCATATCGTTTTCCATGCCGCCGGCAATCTCGGTGACGAACGCGGGCCGGCCCGTGTACGCAAGCTTGATTTCGGGAGAGATCGATTGGCGCGCGACCAAACTCTTGATTCGGCCAAGCCAGTCGCGGCACTCGCGGTAGTTCGCGAGCGGCGAATTTGCTTCCACGAACATGACGCGAAACATTCCGTCTGCCGAAACGAACAACTGTTCGCCGGTGCCAAAACCTGTCGCGCCGACGCTTTCCGGCAATCGGGTCAGCTCCACCGGATCATAAGCCAGCGTGGCAATGTCGCTCGGTGAGAACGACGTTGCGAGACGTTGCTGCGCGTCGAGCAACGCATTCGTGAGATTGGGTCCGCTCAACCGGTTCGTCAAAGCGGCGAACGCGGGTGAAGGCTGGTTGAGCCAAAGATACGCAATCAACTCTGCTGATTGCCCGGGATATTCCAGCCACGCAGGTTGCCATGTCACGTGCGCGACGAGATTTGTTTGGCGTCTCAGCGCATGTGCAAGATCGCGAACAGTTGACTCAAGTTGGTTCGCGTCGGGGCCTTCCAGCGTCAGGATCAGTTCGCGCGCGTTGGAGAAATTTTCCTGGTAAATTTTCAGGCCCTGGACAGCGGGCAGGTTCGGCGGCAGAAGATCCAGCACTTCCACGTCGAGGCGCAGTCGCGTCGCGCCGATCACGATCGGGATCAGCAGCAGCAACCACCACCAGCGGCGCAACATTGTCATGTCGCGCGGACGTTGCCCTTAAGAGAGCAGGGGAGGCAAGAATACTTGCACCGCTTCGGCGAAGCTCAAACCTTAACTTCTTGAGATTTCGCTCCTTCGAAAGGCGACTGTGAAGCCGCGCCCGCCGCGTGGCGCTCCTCGCGCAGGTAACGCAACACCAACCGAATCACCTGCAGGTAAGCCACGGCGACGATCGTGCAGACACCGAAAAGCAACGTTCGGTACGCCCGAAGCACGGCTTCCACCTCGGATATCGTGAGCGAGGCAGCATCCTCGGGCCAGGGCACAACCCGGTAATTCCGCCCGATAAAAACAGCCAGGAAGATCGCGATGAAAGCGCACAAAAATATGATCCGCTTCAGGTGCGAGCCCGGGTCCCTTCCTGCAGTCCTCAGAATTGCCGGTGTGCTGCTGGATACAAGATAAGCCAGGCCCACAGCGACCAGGACTGCCGGTCCGTACCAGGCTGTGTTGCTTGCCACAAATATGGCGCCGATCGAAAGGGCGATCACAAGAACTCCAAAGCCCAGGTTCTGAATGTTCCACCGCTTCCATCGCAAAGTAGTATTAGTGCCTGCCATAGAGTTGAACCTTTAGCGTTTTTCGCGCCACAACTGCCCAAGGACGGATGCCGTTGGTTGTGTGGCACAACCGGACACATCTGCCTCGAAAAGCCACATTCCGACGCTTCCAGCCGGAAGCCTAGCTGGAGGTTTGCTCCTCGAGAGGCGTGACTGGATCAGTCGCCAGCCAGCAAATGGCGCCGGCGATATACACGGCGGCGGTCACGTAGAATGTGAGGTTCCAGTTATTGGTGTATTGGATGATATAGCCGATGACGATCGGCGAGACGAAACCACCAAGGTTGCCCATCATGTTCATGGTGCCGGAAAGAGTGCCGACGTATTTGCCCCCAACGTCCATGCAAGCGGCCCATGCCCCGGGCATCATCAGGTCGTTGCAAAAGCTGACGAGCGCAATCGCGACAACGGCGACGTATGGATTTTTGATGTAAGTCGAGATGACGAGCAACGCCGCCCCCAGGGTGAATCCGACGGCGCCGAAGCCTTTGCGTGTCGTTCGCGTGTCTCCAAGAAATCGGCTGAGGTGCGGCGAAACCCATCCGGCGAAGAGTGCGCCAAAGCCGCCAAGGAACAGCGGCAGGCCCGCGAGCAGGGCGCTTTCGGCGCTGATATTAAAGCCGCGCGCGTCTTTGAGGTATTTCGGAAACCAGGTGATGAAAAAGTACCACGAGTAGCTCGCCGCAAAATACTGCGCGCAGAGGCACCAAACCGTTCGCGAGGTGTAGAGCCGCCGCCATGGAACGTTCACGTGGTTGGAGTGTCCCATGTCCTGCGGCAGGAGCGCGGCTTCGGCGGCGTTGACGGCTGGATGCTGACGCGGATCGTCGCGATACCACAAAAAGAAAATCACCGCCCAAACGATGCCGAGCAACCCGAAAACCATGAACGACGTGCGCCAATTCATGACTTGCAGACACCAGAAGACCAGCAGCGGCGTGAGCGCTCCGCCCCAGCGCGCGCTCATCCACATGATACCCTGCGCGCGAGTGCGGTCGTGGAACGGCAACCAGCGGTTGAAAGCCTTGGTGAGGTTCGGGAAACAGCCGGCTTCGCCTGCGCCAAAGAGAAAGCGAGTGATGACGAGGGAAATCCAATTCCACACCCAGCCGGTCGCTGCGGTGAAGAACGACCACCAGAGGACGACACGCAACAGGACTCTGCGGGCGCCAATTTTGTCACCAAGATAACCGGTCGGGATCTCGAAAAGAGCGTACGCCAGAGTGAAAGCGGAGAACACCCAGCCCATCTGGGACGCGCTAAGACCTAAGTCCGCGGTGATGAATGGTTCGGCTTTGGAAATGCAAATGCGGTCAATGTATTGAATGACCGCCAGCGTGATGGCGAAAACGATCACCCAATAGCGCGTCCTGGAGGGTCGCATCGCGGCGGGCGGCGCCGACTCAGCGACAGCACTCGCCGCCTGTGCGGGATCAAGTGGCATTGGATCGAGGATAGCGGCACGCACGATGATTTCAAAGGATTTGTCCACCCTCCGCGGTCTCGCAGGGGAAGCTCTGGCCGTTTTCCTCGAGGCCTCTGCGGAGGACGAAAGAAAAAGAGTAGTCTACCGTCCGTATATCTGGTAGGCTGAGAGCACGTTGGGTTTATGATCAGCACGGATATACCGGATCGGCTGCGGCGATTCGAGATTCCCGGCCGCGTCACCCTGATGGAGGGCAACGGCGAGTTGCTCAAATTTGAGGTCACGACCGACTCGAGTACGGGTGAGATTTATCTGCATGGGGCGCATGTCACTGACTTCCAAAAGAAGGGCGAACTTCCGCTGATTTTCACGAGCCAATTCAGCCGCTTTCGCCCCGGACAGGCGATTCGCGGCGGGATTCCAATCATTTTCCCGTGGTTCGGCGCGCGGGAGGGCGAACCCAGCCATGGGTTTGCGCGAATTTCGGAATGGGAGCTCCACGAAGTGACCGCCTTGCCCGAGGGCGGTGTGACGCTCCGTTTCAGTCTACCTGAGACAGCGGAGAATGCGACGTGGCCGGCGTTCACGGCCAACTATGTCATGCGCGTGACGGACGCGCTGGAATTGGAATTGATCATCACGAACGCGGCGCCCGACGAGCCCTTTAGCTTCGAGAGTTGCCTGCATACTTATTATGCGGTTGGCGATATTTCGGCGGTGTCGATCACAGGTCTCAAGGGCGCGACTTACCTTGACCGCACCGACAATTCAGCGCAGAAGACCGAGACCGCGGATGCGATCAAGATCAGTTCTGAAGTTGACCGGACGTTTTTCGACACCGCGGCTCCGGTTGAGATTGTCGATCAGAAGCTGCAACGAAGAATCCGCATCGAGAAGGAGAACTCCCTGTCAACAGTCGTTTGGAATCCGTGGATCGCGAAGTCGCAGCAGATGCCCGACATCGGCAACGAAGAATACAAACAGATGGTTTGCATCGAGTCGGGCAACGTAGGAAAGAACCGGGTCATGCTCGCCCCCGGCCGGTCGTCAGTGCTGAAAGTTCGAATCAGCAGTTCGCGCTTGTAACTCTTTCCGCTCTCCGTTTTTTTCATGGGTTAACGACCCCGCTGGTAAAAGTCGTTCGGCAAGTCAGCTTAGCACAGTAAATGCGCGACTTGGGAGGTCGTGCTAAAAAACTTCAACGAACAGGGATGATCTATGAAAAAAAGAACAAGCCGAACGACAACATCTTCACGATCTCGCAAAAGCAACAGCTCGCAACGGAATCAATCCAGAGGCCAGGAATCCGGTGAAGGGATGGAGAATGATCTGCATGAACTGTTTCTGGAAGAACTGGCGGACATCTACAACGCCGAGCAGCAGTTGACCAAAGCTTTGCCGAAGATGGCCAAAGCGGCGGAATCGGACGAACTGCGCCAGGCCTTTGAGGAACACCTGGAAGAAACGCAAAACCAGATCACGCGGCTGCAACAGGTGTTTCAGTCGCTGGGTGAATCGATGAGACGCAAAACGTGCAAGGCCATGCAGGGGTTGATCGAGGAAGGCCAGGAAACGATCGAAGAGCAGAAGGGGATGAGCTCGATCGATGCCGCGTTGATTTGCGCCGCGCAAAAGGTCGAGCACTATGAAATTGCGACCTACGGCACACTCTGCACCTGGGCCGAACAAATGGGCCACGAGGAAGCGCTCGATCTGCTCAAAGAGAACATCGACGAGGAGGAAGCTGCGGACGAGAGGCTGACCCAAATCGCCGAGAGCGTTGCCAATCTGCGCGCCGAGCGTGAGTAGTTCTTCCCGGGTTCAATCGCGAAATCGTCCTCAATCGCAGTGGTTGGGGACGATTTCTTTTATCGACTCCGCTTTCATTGGGCACGGTTGCGCCTTGTCGCCATCGCGTAAAGCTGAAAAAATATGCGGAGTGTTTCAGCAAATTAAGTCAGTACATTTTGTCGGCATTTGCGGCACGGCCATGGCGTCGGTCGCTGCGGCGATGCAGCAGAAGGGTTTTCAGGTCACCGGTTCGGACCAAAATGTCTATCCGCCAATGTCCACCTTCCTGGCGGAACGGCGGATCGAGGTGATTAGCGGGTTTTCGGAGCAGAATCTCGCGCGGAAACCCGACCTGGTCGTGATCGGCAACGCAATCTCGCGCGGAAATCCCGAAGCGGAAGCGGTGCTCGAGAAGAAAATGCGCTATTGCTCGCTGCCGGAATTGCTCAAGGAATATTTCATTCGCGGAAAGCGTTCGCTGGTCGTGGCAGGAACGCACGGAAAGACTACAACGACATCTCTTCTCGCGTGGATGTTCGAGCACAGCGGGTTGAAACCGAGTTTCCTGATCGGTGGCATCCCGCAAAACTTCGGTGAGGGCGCGCGCTTTACGGAAAGCGAGTGGTTCATCATCGAAGGTGACGAATATGACACTGCGTTTTTCGACAAGCGCAGCAAGTTTGTGCATTACCTGCCGGAGGTCGCGATCATCAACAATCTCGAATTCGATCATGCGGACATTTTTGAGGACCTTGCCGCGGTCCAGACTTCCTTCAGGCGCTTCATCAACCTGATTCCGCGCAACGGCCAGCTTTTGGCGAATGGAGATGACCCAAACCTCGCGGCGCTGCTCAACGTGACGCATTGCCCGGTGAAACGCTTCGGCCTCGGTGAACAGGCTGGGACCGACTGCATCGGAGTTTGAAATTCCAAGCGCGAAGTTTCACATCAATCTGGTCGGTGAACTGAATGTGCGCAATGCGCTCGCGGTCGTTGCGTGCGCAAAGCATTGCGGGCTCAAGAACAGCCAGATTCAGGCGGCGTTCGATACCTTCAAAGGAATCCGGCGGCGAATGGAAGTTCGCGGCATCGCCGGCGGCGTGACGGTGGTGGATGATTTTGGGCATCATCCAACGGCAATCCGGGAGACACTGCGAGCGTTGCGAATCAGATATCCGACCAACAAAATCTGGGCCATTTTCGAGCCGCGCTCAAACACAACGCGCCGCAATGTTTTTCAGAAAGAACTGGCCGAAGCGTTCGCGGATGCGAACGCGGTGGTTGTGTCCCAGGTCGCGCGGTTGGAGCAACTCGCGCCTGCGGAGCGGCTCGATCCCGGGCAGCTCATGAAAGATTTGCAAACGTCCGGCAAACCCACCGCATATTTGCCGGACGCGGACGCAATTGTGGCGCACGTCAGGCAGAGCGCTCAGGGCGGCGATATCATATGCGTGTTCAGCAACGGCGGGTTCGGCGATATTCACGCGAAGCTGTTGCGCACGCTTGGAAGGTGATCGGTGAGCGATGACGCGCCCAGTTCAACACCGCCGTCGGCAGGTGTATTCGCCACGACCCGCTGGACTGTGGTCATGGCGGCAGGAGCGACGGATTCGCCCAATGCGCAACAGGCCCTCGAGACACTTTGTAAGGCATACTGGTATCCGCTCTACGCCTACGTGCGCCGGCAGGGCCACGGCCCTCATGATGCGCAGGATCTGACGCAGGCATTTTTCGAACGGTTGCTCGAGAAAAATTATCTCGGCGAGGTGCAACGCGAGAAGGGGCGCTTTCGGTCATTTCTCCTGGCTTCGTTGAAGCATTTTCTCGCCAACGAATGGGACCGCGGGCAAGCGCTAAAGCGGGGTGGGGGACGGAAGCTGATCGCGTTGGACGATGATTCGGCCGAATCGCGCTACAAACTGGAGCCGAAAGACGATTCCTCGGCGGACAAAATTTACGAACGTCGCTGGGCGTTGACGCTGCTCGACAAAGTGCTCGGAAATTTGCGGGCCGAGTACGAGGCTGGGGGAAAGACGGCGATGTTCGACACGCTTAAGGAGTATCTGTCTGCGCGACGCACTTCTGTTTCCTATGCGCGCGCCGCGGACAAGCTCGGTATGAACGAAGGCGCGGTGAAGGTCGCCGTGCATCGGTTGCGCAAACGTTATCGCGAACTGTTGCGCGCCGAAATCGCTCACACTGTCGCAACGGCATCGGAGATTGAGGCTGAGATCCGCTATTTGTTCGCTGCGCTGAGCTCCTGATACAGGGCACGAATCCGCGATCGAGGTGGCAGTTCGCCTGCGAGACGTTCTGTCGCGGCGGTGCCCGCAGCGACACCCCAGTGCAGCCAATCTTCTGGTGAAGACTGCTTCTGAATTTGCAACGCCACCGCTGCAACAAGGGCATCACCGGCGCCAATTGTGTTGTGCACTCGAACTGTCGGCGCGCGACAGATGAGCGTTTGTCCTTCGCCCACAATCAGCGCTCCCCTGGGTCCGCGCGAGACAAGGACCCAACCACTGGTAACATTAGAAAGCGCAACGGCGGCTTGAATGACTGCGCGCTCAGTGCGAATCGTTTTGCCCCACCATTGCTCAAGCTCGAATTCGTTTGGCTTCACGAGGAAAGGTTTCTCTTTCACGGCCAGTTTCAAAGCTGTGCCGTCACAATCAAGGATCGACTTGATCCCAGAGTCGTTTGCGATCCGGAGGAGTTGCGCATAAGCGTCGGCCGGAACGCCGCGTGGCAGCGCCCCTGAAACAATCATCAAGCTCGCGGTGTGAACGTTTTTGGCAGCCGCCCTCAGGACCTGATGCCATTCGGACGAGGAGAGCTTTGGGCCGAATGGGTTGAATCGCAGTTGTTTGCCGGCCTCGGTCGTCACAACCACGTTCGCGCGTGTTGCTTCGCGTAAATCAATTCGAGAGCACGAAATGCCTTCTGCATTCAGGCCATTCGCGATCTCGTCACCGTTTGCGCCGCCCAAAGGAATTAGCAGACGCGGCTGTCCGCCAAGGTGCGCGAGCCAGCGCGCAACATTAATGCCTTTGCCGCCGGGCCAGCGGCGCTCCGCCAGGACCTGGTTCTTTTCCTCCCAGCGTACTGACGCAACGCGCCATTCGACGTCGACGGCAGGATTCAATGACACGACCAATTGCACGGCCGGTTGCATGGCAGTTAGCGCCTGCGAGCGAAAGTTTTTTCTGGTGATTGACGCGCTTGCCGTTTAGCTGTGTGCGCGTGAAATCCGGAATTGTTGCTTTGCTTGCGTGTGCGGTTGTCATTGGTCGCGCTGAGAACTGGCCAGGTTTTCGAGGGCCGACCCGCCAGGGCGTATCGACCGAAACGGGCCTGCCGCTGCAATGGAGTGCGGAGTCGAATGTCGTCTGGAAGACACCGATTGCAGGCACCGGCTGGTCTTCCCCGATCATTTGGGAAGATCGCATCTTCGTGACTACCGCGACAGACAACGGCAGTTCATGTCGTATTATTTCGCTGGACGCGAAATCAGGAAAAATTCTCTGGGACAAAGAGGTATTCACACAGGTGCCGCGGCGCAAAGAGGGCAAGAATTCGTATGCGACGCCAACGCCGACGACGGATGGCAAGCAAGTATTTGCGGTCTTCGGCGACGGCAGCGTCGCGGCGCTCGATTTCAGTGGGGCGATTATTTGGACCAATCGCGAGGTGCAATTTTATAGCAGGCACGGTCTCGGCGCCTCGCCGCTCATTTATGAGAACCTCCTGATCATGCCCTATGACGGCAGCAATCCGGTTTCTGCTGCTGGGAATTACCCAAACAACGCTCCAGAAGAGAGGCTTGGCTGGCAGTTGCCGTGGGACAGGGCGATCATCGTGGCGCTCGACAGAAAAACCGGCAAGCGTGTCTGGACCGGAAAGCGGGGGCAGTCGCGGATCGCGCACGTTTCGCCGATACTTGTTAAACACGGAGGCGAGACACAGTTGGTGAGTTGCGCGGGGGATGCGATCCAGGGATTCGATCCGAAAACCGGCGAACGGATCTGGTCTGTCTTCAGCCAGGGTGAAGGTGTGACGCCGAGTCCGGCCGCAGGTGAGGGACTGCTGTTCACGTCGTCGGGCTTTGAGAAGACAACTTTGCGCGCGGTCAAACTGGGCGGAAAAGGCGACGTGACGCAAACGCACATTGCGTGGGAAGAACGCAAAGGGACTCCGACGCAGCCTTCGCTGTTGTACGTCAGCCCGCATTTGTATGCGATCGCCGATGGTGGCGTAGCGCATTGCTACAAAGGGACAAATGGCGAAATCGTTTGGGAGGAACGCATCGGCGGTAATCACTGCGCGTCGCCTGTGTATGCCGATGGAAAAATTTATTTTTTGTCCGAGGCGGGTGAGACGACGATCATCGAAGCGGGTCCGCAGTTCAAAGAGGTCGCGCGCAATTCGATTAATGAGAAGTGCCAGGCCTCGATCGCGATCTCGGGTAAAAAACTTTTCATTCGCTCGGAGAACAATTTGTTTTGCATCGGGAATTAGAGCATTCCACGACCTGGCGGAATTTCCAAAGGCCTTTGCAACAGCGCGGCAGCGTCCTGGAGTGCGCGCGCTCCTGCGCCGCGTTGTCGAGTTTACTGTGGCTACAGCTTTTGCTGAAATGCTCTGGCATGCGCCCGATTACGAATTGTTTTCCGGCAGTCCGCTCGGCCATGTCTGGTTCTGAATTGGCCGAAGAATCTCCTGTACTTCGGAAAGCAAGCCCATGTCGATGCGATCCTTGACGCATTTGACGTTTGCTTTGACTTCTTGCGGGGTGGGGGAGCCGACAAAAGTGCAGGCGATGTCGCGATGCCCCAGGGCGAATTGCAGCGCGAGTTTCGAGATGCTCGCCTTTTTCTTTCGGCAATGCGCGACAGCGCGCGCACACGCCTCCTTGATTTCAGCCGACGCCGGATGCCATTTTTGCGGGCCCTTTTCAGTGAGCAATCCCATCGCCATCGGTGCGGCGTTAATTATGCCGACCCCCTTTGCATTCAGGTAGGGGAAGAGCCGCACGAGCGTAATGTCATTCAGACAATAATGACAATAGGAGAGGACGGCATCGATGACGGTCTGATCCAGGACGCGCGGATAGATTCTCAGCGGCAAGCCACTCACGCCGATCTTGCGGACTTTGCCCTGGCGCTTGAGCTTCTGGAGAGCGGGGATCGTTTCGTTCACGACCTGATCGATGGAAACGAATTCGATATCGTGACAAATGATCAGATCAACGTGCGCGAGTTTGAGGCGTGACAGACTTTCGTCGACGCTGCGAGCGACGCGCTCGGCCGAAAAATCGAAATCAGCGAGGCCGTAGCGCCCCACTTTCGTCGAAAGATAATAGCGCTCGCGTGGAATGTCTTTGAGTGCTTTGCCGAGGACGGTTTCGGAAAGTGTCGCGCCGTAATAAGGAGCGGTATCGATGAAATTGATCCCGAGATCGACTGCGGTGTGCACGGAACGGATGGCGCGCTTCTCGTCGATCTTGCCGTAAACGCCGCCCAAAGGGGCCGCGCCGTAGCCGATGATCGACACGTTCCAGCCGGTCTTGCCTAGTTTGCGGTATTCCATCGTATTCAAAATAGCGCAGCCATGAGACTAACCAAGCACTTTGTCCGGTGTGTCCGGCGCGGGTAGACTGACGCTTGCCGGTCCTCGAAAATGGCGGCTGACGGAAATTCGCCAGTAGGCGATCAGGACGACTGCGAGCAGCACGAGACTCCATAAGACGAGCTCGTTCGGCGGAATGCTGAAAATGATCGCGATGAAAATGGTCCAGACGATCGCGACTGCATTAATGAAGGGAGCGCTTCGGCCGAGGTTCCACGGCGCGGTGGCCGGACTGGCGAATTCGCCGCGATTGCGGCGGCGATTACGCCAATTGAGATAAACTGGAATGATGTAAGCCAGATACAACGTCACGGTGCTAATTGACGTAACAACTGAAAATGCCGCGGCATAAATGCAAATGAGAATCGATAAAACGCTGGTGATGAGGATGGACCAGACGGGCGTTCGGTAACGCGGGCTGACGCGGCTGATGAGTTTGGAGCCCGGCATCCCACCATCACGCGCGAAGGCGTACCACATCCGCGACATGGAGGTGATGGAGGACGCGCCGCAAAGCCACATCGCAACTCCGATGATGATCGCGATGGCATGAGCGAAGACGTTTCGGAGATTGCCGTAGACAATTTGAAGCACGGGGTAGGGGTCGTTGACTGTAGCTGCGATGTCTCCGTGCGGAATGCACCAGGTCAAAACGAGCAGCAGCACGTATCCGACAACAGCGGAAACCGCCACCGAGAGAAACACGCCCCAGGCAGAGTTCAGTCGGGCCATGACAGTCTCTTCGGCGGTGTGCGCCGAGGCGTCATAGCCGGTGTACGTCCACTGCGCCTGCAACATCGCCAACACGAAGACGAGCACGAACGGGGCAGCGCGATAAAAATCTGCAAGCGCGGGAAACGCGGCGAATAGTGGTGAACGAATTTTGAGCTCACCAATCACCAGCGCGGGAACAGTGTGGCCAGGGCTAAGCTCAGTGGAGGACGCATCGAGCGGGTTTACGACGGTCGCGCTTTTGAAGAGGAATCCGGCATCGTTATGCGACGAACCGAAAGCGGTCAGCAACACCGCGATGAGTAAGACCCCGCCAATATGCCACCAGACACTAAAGTCATTGAGGCGCGCCGTCGCCCGAATGCCGAAAATATTAACAAACACTTGTGGCGCGGTGATCAGGACCATAACGAAAAGTTGGAAATACCAGTTGGTAAGCGAACCGAAGATTGGGATGTGCGCGTTGTCGGGAATATTGAAGATGCGGGTGATCGCGCCGATGATGTAGATCGCCGCGGCGACGTTGATTCCTGCTGTGGCCGTCACCTGCCCGAGCATGTTGAGCCACGCCGTTACCCACGCCCAACCACGTCCGCCCAGGCGAAACGCCCAGAAATAGAGGCCACCGGCCGTCGGATAAACGGAGGCAAGTTCGGCCATACTCGCGGCCACACATAACGTGAAGAGGCTCACCAACGGCCAGCCGACCGTGTTGATAATCGGGCCGGCGAACTTCAGTCCGTATCCGTAAAGGAGGACCGCGCCGGTGAGGATCGAGATGATTGAAAATGAGATGGCGAAGTTGGAAAACCCGCCCATTTCGCGGAAGAGCTGCTGGGCGTAACCGAGCTTGCGAAGGTCTTCGACGTCCTGCCGGATTAGAGCCTCGCGCGATTCGTTGCCCATAAAAAGGTGGCGGCAGTGTGGGCGAAGTCATAGGTCTCCTGTCAATGCCGAAGCCCACCGTCTTGCGATCGAAGCCCTCCTTTCCAGATAATTCTCCCCGCTTGCCCAAATCGCCGGCATATTTCAGCATCTTCGTTCGCCTGCAATTATGGATGCTGCCGAGAAAGCCGCCGTTAGGATAAAGAACCTTCAGCAGACGGTTTATGTTCCGCAGCATGAGTACCGGGCGGTGGATGCGCAGGCGTTTCGGCATCTGGATCTGAAATTTTATGATCGCGTCCGCGATGTTCTCGTCGCAGAGGGCTGCGGTTGCCTCGGAGATTACGAGAACGTGACGCTCAGCCGGGCGTGGAGCCCCATCCGGACATTTGTGCGTATGCTGGTTTCGGAGGACCGCATGACATCCATCGGGCTGTGCCATCCGAAACCAAAGTGGTGGTTGAGGATGATTCTGTGGATCATGAGGATCAAGCTGGGGAAGGTAATCGATTGTGAAACCGAGCTGTCCAACGGCGGCTATCTTGTGACGAGCAATGCTCTGGAAGCAGCGAAGATGACGATGCCGCCCGGATTCGACATGAAATTCTTTGCAGTCGACACACTTCACGAAGCGGTCTTTGAAGCCCACCAGGAGCGGCTGAAGAATTTCCTGGCGGCGCATCCCGATCTTCAGGCGACGATCATGCAGTCGGCAGAGGATGTTTTGCAGGTGCAACACCGTATGCAGGCGGTCAAAGCCGCGTATCGCAAAAAGGTCGGCTATGTTACGCAAGAGGAATTGCAGAGAATGGGCGCTGATTCGATGACCGCGGCGAAACTCAAGGACGCGATGGATCGGCCAAAAAGTCCGTCTGCGTGAAAGCGTTCGAGTTTTGAAAACAGAATTGCTTAAGGTGATCTTGCCAGTGATCGGGCTTGCCGTTGCGCAGGGATGCAGGGTTGGGCCAGAGCCGGTAACGGTCGATGATCCGCGCGTGAAGGCTCTGCTGAGCGCAATGGAACGGGTCGATAGAGCCGCCATAGGATTCACGCCTATTAACGAGGATGCAAAGATCACCCTGGAGGGCAAACGACGCGCCTACGACGCCATGTTGCACGTTTACGGGAATACTTCCCGAACGATTGCATTTCGCAAAACTCCAGTTGGCTATCGATGGATCTCGGAGCAGGAAACGCATTGGGGGCCTGGATGGGAGAGGACTGTCGATGGAACTTCTCGTGAGTCGATTACGATCACATACGAGACCGAGCCGGTGCACAGAATCCCGACAAACCAGTTGTACATCCGCTATTCAGGACCCGACTCTACATTAACGTGGCCGCGCGAGCTCACACTTGCAGAAGTCCGGCCTATGCTCGAAGCGTGGAAGACCGCGCCTGTCGAACCGCAACCGCCCGATCTTCCCGATGGGGGGTTCGGTCCGGGTATGTATTTCTTTGCGCTCGTGATGCTGCTCATATTTTTGTTGGCATGCCTTTTAGCTTTGTTACTCGGGGCCCTTGCTACCTTGCTGATTGCAGCGCTGCTCACTGCCGGAATCATTTCGGCTTCAGTGCTGACCGGCATCCTGCGACGCAGTGTCTCAAGTGGTTTTCGGGCGCTGTTTCTACAGGTTGGCGCTGTCATCGGGGTTATCGCCGGAGGTATCGGCGCGCTGGTCTTTATCTGGCTGGCCAAACTTCCTGCTGCTTCACCGCAGCCATGGATCATTTGTCCGCTTGTCGGTTTCGCATCAGGTCTGCTCGTGGCATGCCTTTTCAATTTCGCCTGGGGGCGGAGCGTTGATTGGATCGCAAGCAAACTGACAGGCCGCAAAAGCGAAGTTCCTGCACCGGCGCGGCCGTGAACCTTCTCAATGTGACCGCGGCGAAACCCAAAGACGCAATGGATCGTCGGAACAATCCGCTTTGGGTGAGAGGACTTTGCTGCTGCAAGGACTGACGAACCGTGCGCGAACCTCGAATCAATTTCCTAACTGAACGCCCTGAATATTGGACGTGCAGAACCGACGCAGGCGTGCCATTATATGCGCAAGCCTTATGGACGATGTGCGTTACGACCATCGTGTAAGCTCCTGCGCTTTCTTTTTGGTGCTCTTAGCCGCCTGCCGCGTCGGGTTTGCCTCAACCACCAATTACGTTACTACCACCAATGAATTCGGACCAGGGTCGTTGCGTGAAGCCATCGCGGCTGCCAACATGTTACCGAGTTCGACGATTCTTTTTTCGAACCTGACCGGCACTATCGTCATTTCCACAGCCTTAACGGTAACTGCTAATGTTCATGTTAAGGGGCCGGGTCCTGATAAACTGACTTTGCACACACATTGGTCCAATTTCAGCCCGTTGCTAGTCTCAGCTCAGAGTACCAGCTCGGTTTCGCGGCTCACGTTCGAACCAGGAGGCAGCTTGGTGAATTCTGGGGCATTGGCGATTGAGGGTTGCGTGTTCAACGGAACGTCCGTTCAGAACTCCGGACGGGTTGGTATCAAGGCCTGCTTCTTTCGCTTTGCATCGTTATACGGCGGAGGTGTGGCAACATTGCAAAGATGTGTCTTTTCCAATTCTTTCCGTATGCTGGGTGTATCCCGTGGGGCGGTCGAGGTCACGGACAGTCAATTCTGGGCTACGACGTCCTACTTTCGAGATCCAGCTATCGCCTGTGATTCCGCCACTCTTTCGCTTAACCGTTGTTCGCTCGAGGGCTTTAAGCGTCATGGCGAGGACTCCAGCGGCAACTTAGGATTGCCCGGCGAAACAGCGCTGGGTGCTGCCGTTTACGCCAGGACTTCAGTCCTGTCGCTTGCCAATTGTGTGTTCGCAGGTAACTCAGTCACCGGAGGTCTCGGTTCCTGCTTTGATCTTTGTCGCAGAGCGACGGCCGGAGGCGACGGATTAGGCGGCGCTCTCTATGCTGAGGGCTGTCGTGTCGGAATTACGAATTGCAGTTTCGTTGGCAATGAAGCAGCAGGCAACGATGCCGGAGCCGCCCCACGATTTGGAGCTCCTGGTGGCATTGGTGCGGGTGGCGCAGTGTACGTTGCCGGAGGACAAGCTGCACTGGTCAACTGTACGTTCTCCGGCAATCGCGTTTGGGGCGGATCGTCTTCACCTGGTACTTTAAGCTTTTCTGGCGGAGGAATCGCTGGTTTTGGTGGCGCGCTCTGCGTTCAAACGGCTTCCGTGATGATTGTCAACTCCACCCTGGTGGCTAACGAAGCCCGAGGTGGTCCTTCCCGCCAGATCAGCCCAGTGCCGCCATGGCTCTCTGGCGCCGGCTTTGGTGGCGGAATCTTCGCTGGGGCGACCAGCGAAGTTCGACTCCTGAACTGTATTCTGTACTCAAACACCGGCATGCTTTCCTCCACAAGTTCCGTCGCAATCATAGTTCCGAGTGATGGATCGGGGACGTTCTTGAGCGAAGGCCGAAATATTCTCGACGTCACGAACGGAATGAGCGGTCTTTCAATGCTGGATTTGATTGGCTTAGATCCTCAACTAGGTCCGCTTCAGGCCATGGCGGTTTTGGTCCCACGTATGCTCTTTTAGCTACAAGTCCGGCGATCGACGCTGGTGCACTCGTGAGTTTCACGACCGATGGGCGTGACCAGCCGCGAACAGTAGACAATCCCTCCGTTGCCAACGTTGCCAATGGGAATGGGACGGATATTGGTGCTGTGGAGATGAACCACGTCCTGAGTATTGTCTCCGCGGAAAAGCGAGCGTCACAAATCAGCATTGGTGTCACAAGTGTTTCGAACAAAAATTATGGATTGGAAGTCTCAAGTTCGTTCCAGCCAGCCGGTTGGGTGCGATTACCGGGAGCAAGTCCTGGGACCGGCGGAATAATAACCCTTAGCGCAGTTTTCAATGGTGCTGTAAGTCAGCAGTGGTACCGAGCGGTGGAACTGCCTCGCTAGCCATGGTTGCTGCCCAACTTTCCAGGCTGCTGGTGGCGGAGTCGAGTGGGCATTGACCGCACTCGGGCCTCATTGCCAAGAGATCATACTGCGGGGATAGTGTTGTATGCGTTGGAAGGGTGCGCTTCTGGTGATTATTATCCTAATTGCGCTGGTGGGGGCGTGGATTTTCATTGTTTCTGCGAGGAACAAGGGAGCGCGATCGGTCTTCATCATGCCCGATGGCACGCGCGCGCAGATCGAACGGGTAACATTCGGAACGAACCATACTTTCACGAAAGGATGGGGGATGTTAGCCGGCGTACAACGATTCGTCCCTGGCCCGCTCCAAAGGTGGTTCAGCGCGCCAACGTCTTCCATCACGACACGGGAGGAGACGGCGATCCTTTGGTACAATCGCTACAATCCTGCGACCGGAACCTACCCTGCGCCGACGCTTGACACATTCAGAGTGATCGACGAGCACGGCTGCGTGTTCCATGTCAATCAATACGGCGGCAACATGAGTTCACCGGTGTTTTCTGTGAGCAGCGCTTATGTGCCGGTATTTCCACGACGGCAGAAGAGTTTTAAGGTTCGCGCGCAAGAGTTTCCGTCGACAAAGGTTGAATGGACGGTTGAAAATCCATTTGTCACGAATCCCCCTTCATGGAAGCCCGAGCCCGTCCCGGCGACGCGCGCATTCGAGGGCGTTGAGTTCACGCTCGAAAGAATCAGAGGACACTTTCACGACAGCGGCAATTGGTTCGAGACGAAGTTCAAAATCGCCTCCAACGGTGTCGATCGCACGGATTGGTACAAACCGAGAGCGACCTTCGTCGATGCGACGGGGAATCGCTCGTCTGATCGGCTCTGCCCTTACGAGTCGGCGTGGAAACTAGAGGTGGATTTTTACAAGAGCCACAAGTCGCCGTTTGCCGAGGACGCACTTTGGCGAGTTGGGAATGTCAATGTGCCGGGCTCCGGCGAAGTTGTTGCCCTGAATCAGCAGACCAATATCGGGGGCATCTCTCTGAAGCTGATCGCGCTTTGCGGTTCGGGTGAATTCACTTTCACAAATGGAATCTGCGCGGTTTCAAATGCATGGGCGCCTGAATGGCGGGGCGAGAGCTCCAGTTCGAGTTATGCCGGTGGACTGAACGGGAAAGTCGAAATAAGCTTTCGACATAAGGAGCCGAGTCTCCTTCTGGAAATCGATCGCATCGACGAGTCGGACGCGTTGCTCATCCGCTTCCGAGACGACCGCGATCGGACCTTTGCCGCCGACTTCAAGGGCAGTGCGGACAAGACGTATCGGTACGACGTGAAGGTGCCCAAAGAGATGAAAGAGACATCGGGAACGCTCGCCATCGAATTCATTCCGCAAAAGCCGGTGCACATGGAATACATTGCTGAACCGCCCCGGCCGAAGTAAATGGGTAGGTGGGTGAGTGGGTAAGTGAGTGAGATGCGAAAGCGGCCTAAATATGCTACATGTTCCATGACTTGCCGTCCCAGCGAAGGACGCGTTCGAGCAAGGAGATGACGTCGGCGGTGAAGACGCGAAAGAGGTGCTCGCCTTTTTCGGTGGTGGCAAGGTGCGGCGAGCCGATGTGGCCGGGAGCGGTGCGTTCGCGGGTGATCCAACCGCGAGTTGCGGGCGCAAACGGGTGGCCCGGCTCGACCGGTTTCGCGCTGCGATAATCGCCGACAAGTTTTGGGGCGAGACGAAGGATCATCGAAGTTTCCCACTCGCAAGCGTGTCCCATCTCGGACTGGTGCAGCGATGGATCAGTGTCGCGCGGCTTCGCGCCAAGGCTCCAATAGGTCGCGATGAGAAAGAGGAGGTCGTTGCGTTCGCGGTGTCGCTGGCGGAGTTCGAAGACTGCCTGGCGGCCCGGCACATCGTTGCCGCCATGGCCGTTGATAAAGACCAGGCGGCGGAAGCCGTGACGCACGAAATTCTCGGCGAGTCCGTTGAGCAGGTCGAGGTAGGTGCGCGGCGGGGCTGAGAGAGTGCCGGCGAATTCGAGGTGATGATCTGAATTGCCCAACCACATTAATGGGGCGAAAAGGACGCGGTCGGCGAGCGGTTCTTTGACGCGACGAATGATTTCGCCGAGCAACAGGCTGTCGGTGAAAACGGGGAGGTGGTGGCCATGCTGTTCGAGTGCGGCAATGGGAAAGACGACCGGCGTGTCTTTGGAAAGGGCTGCGACGGCAGGCCAGGAGAGTTCGATCAGGTCCATCGGTGGCGCGATTATGCAGAAAGATCGGCGTGGGTCAAAACCGGAGGCTTTGGCTTGTAAATCGCGCCGTGATCTCTAGAGTACCGTTGCGCACGTGGGTTTTATCCAACGATCATAAGATGCAGAAATTTTTCATCGCGTTCGCGGTGTTTTGCGGTGCAATCAGTATTTTGGCGGGTCCTCGGGCGACGCTGTATCACGGCGGACGCGAAATCGGCGACAATGTCGCTTTTGCTTTCGATGCTGGAGATTCACATCGGTCGCCTAACGGACAGCGCTCGTTGAAGCGAATCGCAGGATTGATTGCGGTAGCGGCAGATGTCGACGCGATTCAACTTACCAAGCCCGGCGGCGCGCTCGAGGGTTTTTCATTGCACACAAGAACTCCCAGTGGATTGACCATTTTTGCAGCCCCACGCGGAAAGAGACGGGAGTTACAAGATGGAACGCAATGGACGCGCACGGTTGAAGCGGTGAGGCGTTCACCTGGAGTTGTGGCCGCGAACCCGGTCTTTATGGATCCGCAGAGTGGCCGTTGGCTGGTGCTGGCGCAAAGTGTCATTGTGAAGTTGAAGCCCGGCGTCGATTCCCGAACATATTTTGCCGGCGAACGTTTCGCAGTCACGCCATTGGGCGGAACGACTGATCAATTCCTCGTCGCGATGCCTTCGGCTTCGTCGGACGAAATTTTTCAGGAGGTCAATCGGCGCTTCGATGATAATGCCGTGGAGTGGGTTGAACCCGATACGATCGGACAAATGATGAAGCTCGCGGCGCCGAATGATCCGTTGTTCGGCGAGCAATGGCATTTGAATAATACGGGGCAGGGGAACGGGAAGCCGGATGCGGATGTGGACGCGCTGGAAGCGTGGAATGTAACGACGGGGTCCTCAAACGTGGTGATCGCGATCCTCGATGATTCGGTGGAAATAAATCATCCGGATTTGAGCGCGAATATTTTTCGCAACGCAGGCGAGATCGCCAATGGCATTGACGACGATAACAACGGCTACGTCGATGACTTGCACGGGTGGGACTTTGTCAGCAACGATAATGATCCAAGCCCGGTGCTCATAGATGACGAGCATGGGGTATCGTGCGCGGGGGTCGCGGCGGCGGTCGGTAATAACGCCGAAGGGGTTGCGGGGGTGGCTTACAATTGCCGAATCCTTCCGATACGGATGTTCGGTGTCGCGGCGAGCACGCTGGCCCAGAGTATTTATTATGCAGCCGGCCGTTCGCGCGACGGCACGCGGCGCTGGCGCGGGGCGGATATCCTGAGCATGAGTCTCGCCTTTCCGCAAAGCTCAGCGGTTGACACCGCCCTGGCGTGGGCCGCCACGAATGGGCGGGGCGGCAAGGGTTGTCCGATTTTTGTGGCTTCGGGGAATGAAGCGACCCGTTGGCAAACTGCGGTGCTGAGCGATGTGCCGCCGGGGACGCACACTTACGAGTGGAGATATATAAAAGATAGCAGTATATCGGCCGGCAGCGACACAGCGTGGCTCGATGGAGTAGTATTCCCTGACGGGAGCAGCGAGAGTTTTGAAGGAACTGCGCTGCCTGCGGGCTGGACAACGACCGGAAATGCGGCGTGGTTTAGCGTGCAAAATAATGTCGGCGGCAATCACGGATTGATAGGTTGGAACGGGCAGGCATCGCGGGCCGTGCGTGCGGGGGACATCAACGATAACCAGACTTCAGGGCTGCGTGTCACGAAGACAGCGGGAATCGGGGCGCTGATGTTTCATGTTTGGGTTTCCGCTGAATACAGCACGTCGGCCTACTTCGATCACGTGGCGTTTCTCCTCGATGGGGATGTGTATTTTCGCATTGATGATGACCCGACGGCTCCCGCCGTGACGACCATCGGCTATCCGGCCAATAATACGAATGCAATCGCGGTGGGAGCGTCAACCGACTTCGATTTTCGTTCGGATTACAGTTGCTATGCGGGGAAACTTGATTTTGTGGCGCCCAGCGACGGTGGGTTTTCAGCTATTTGGACGACGGACCGGACGGGTATCGACGGATATGAGGAGGGCGATTATGAGCCGAATTTCAGCGGAACTTCGGCGGCATGTCCTTTGGCGGCCGGGGTTGGCGGCCTGGTGTTGAGCGCGAATACGAATCTGTCCGCGCGTAACGTTCGCAAATTGATGCAGGCGACGTGCGACAAGATCGGTAACGTCACCTACGCGTCCGGCACGAACCAGTTTTATGGGTATGGGCGGATCAATGCGGCAACAGCGGTGAGCAACGCGGTTCCGCAGATCAGTTCGATTCAGACTAATGCCAGCACAGTGGTGATTCGTTTTTCGAGCATTGCGGGATGGACTTACAACCTGGAGCGCGCCAACGCCATTAGCGGCTCGTGGGCGGCGGTGCAGAGCAATATTGCGGGAACGGGCAACGTAGTTCAGTTGAGTGATACGCGCGTGACGACGCCCGCGGCGCGGTTTTATCGGTTGCGGGTGCTGCCGTAGTGATCGCGCGAGGCAGAAGTGATCCGTAATCAGTCGGGCCAGTAATCAGCAGTTGGTATTCGGTATAAGCGCTGGATTACAAACGTTGGGGAAAGGAATACCCATGAATGCAGGCCTCCGGCATGGCATGGGATTCGACGGGGGCCACACTCAGCTTACCGTCCGGGCATGGCAAAGGAAACGCGAATGGTGGTGCCAGTGCCAGGATTGCTCTCAATCATGAACTGGCCGCCGAGCAACTCGGTGAGGCGTTTGGCGATAACCAGCCCCAGACCGGAGCCCTGCTGTTCAAAGGTTTTGCGCTCAAACTGCATGTGCGGGCCGACGGTGGAAATCTGCTCCCGGGTCATGCCTCTGCCCCGGTCGGCGATCGTCAGGAGGAAGTTGCTATTTGAGATCGAACTGCCGACACGCACGGTCTTGCCTTTGTCAGAAAACTTGAAGGCATTGTCGATGAGTTCTTCGACGATTTTTTTGAAGTGATCGGCGGGGATCAGCAGGACTCCCGGCGGAATCTCGACGACGAGATCGGCATCGCGTTTGAAGCGGGCCGCAACTTTACGCGCCAGTTCGGGAATGATCTGCTCGACGGCCAATGGAGCGGAATTGCTGGCGGTCTCGATTTTTTTCTTTTCGCTGGCCATCAACTCGATTTGGGAGTGGAGGAGGAAATTCTCGATGAGGCGGTGCAGGCGCAGGGCTGATTCGTGGATGTATTTGGCGGACTCGAGCACTTCGGCGGGCGGCATGTTGGCGTAGTCGTCGATCATGATGCTCGCCAGGCCGAGAATGCCGTTCAGCGGCGTGCGCAGTTCGTGCGGCAGCGCCATGGTGATGTTGCCGCGCAGTTCGTCGAGTTTCTTGTCGGATTGCCGCTGGAGGTCGGCCTTTTTCTCGAGCCGCGCATTAACCGCCGCCATCAACTCCTTGTGCGTGAAAGGCTTGGTGAGGTAATCGTCGGCACCCAACTCCATGCCCCGGCGCATGTTGATTTTGTCACTGGCGCCCGAAAGAAAAATGAACGGAATGGTTGCGGTGGTTTCCTCTTCACGCAATGCGGTCAGAGTCGCATACCCGTCCATGTTGGGCATGTTGATGTCGCAGATGATAAGGTCGGGGCTGTGTTTTCGGGCCATCTCGACACCGGCGGTGCCGTCCCCGGCAGTCAGGGTGACGAAGCCGAACAGGTTGAGCGATTCGCTGATGATGATGCGGATTTCCTCAGTATCATCGACGATGAGGACCTTCTTGCCGGCAGTGCTGGCAACGGGTGTGTCCGAAGCGGCTTGGGTGGGGGAAGTAGCAATCATGCGTCAAAACCCGGTGACCGAAAAGAGTGTCCCAAACCGGACGGGCATGCCCCATCCCCGATTGGCAAAAACTGCCGCCCCGCGGCACATATTTGCTTTTCAGGCACCGAACAGCTATTTCGTGTGCATGTTTTCATTGATAGTCAGTGGACGGCAGCGGCGCGTCGTCCCTATCGCGCTGGTTTTAGCAATTGGAGTGCCGCTTGCCTTCGGGCAAACCAACCCTGTCAAACTTGCCGGAGTGGCTCGCATCGACCTCAGTTCGCCGAGTGTGATTCTCACGAACGGACAGTTGCTCGCCGGCGACGCCAAGCTGGCGCGCGCGTCGTGGATGTCGGGCGCGGCGCAGGCGCGTTCGTTTACGGCTGAATTCCCGATCAACCATTTCAGTTGGCACGAAGTAGGGCTGCGTTTCACGCCGCTCGCGGACGGGGTCGTCGAATGCAAGTTGATGGGCCCATGGCAACAAACCGCCAACGGCCGCGTTTACAAACAGGATGTGTTTTGGGATGTGGTGCAAGTGACCGGCGCGCTGCTGACTAATGGCGGTTTCGAAAATGGAAATGAGGGGTGGAGCGGCGGAGGAACCGCCGAGCGTGCGGCGCAGGGGAGGGCGGCATTTGAGGGGCAACAGTATGGCCGCGCCTGGCATAACCAACCGTTGACCGCGACTCTCGCGGTCTCCGCGAATGTTCCGGTCACATTGCGCGCCCAGGCGAGGGCGGCGTTGCCGCCAAATTATCCGGAGATGCGGCGGATCGCGGGAACCAATTCACCGGCGCATATCGCGGCGCAAGGATTCAAGCGAGGGGCGAACTGCGGAAATTATCTGGAGGTGCCGCCGCGGCAAACGTGGTCAGTGAAGCACACGACGAACGATCTCGCGCGGATGCGGAGCGAGGGGTTCGATCACGTGCGCATTCCCGTGAGTTGGCATCATTACCTTGGACCCGAACCGGATTTACGGCTGTCGAATGAGATTTTCGAGAAAGTGGACATGCTGGTGACGAACGCGCTCGCGATGGGACTCAACGTGCTGATCAATATCCACCACTTCGATCCCTTCACATCAGATCCGGCCGCCTACAAGAATCAATTCTATGCCATCTGGCGGCAAATTGCGCAGCACTATGCCGGCGTTGGGCTCGGAGAGGCTGGTCGTTCGACAATTCTTGCGTTTGAGTTGCTCAACGAACCCAAGGACAAAGCAACGACCGCAGTGATGAATCCGGTGTATGTGCAGGCAATCACGGAAATTCGCAAGACGAATCCGACGCGGACGATTTTTGTTGGCCCCGGGCGATTCAACAGCATCGATGAACTGGCTCAACTGATTCTTCCGAATGATGACTCAAACATCGTGGTGACGGTCCACAATTACGATCCGTTTTATTTTACGCATCAGGGAGCGAGTTGGGCCAAACCCGCGACAGATATCAAAGGCATCCTGTTCCCTGGGCCCCCCGCGACACCAGTACAACCCGCGCCTACCGTTGTCAGCAACCAGACCGTGGTGAACTGGCTAAAGGATTACAACACGTTGCCCGCGGCGCAGAATCCGTCGAGCCGCAAAGTATTTGCAGGCAAACTGCGGTGGGCTCGCGAATGGTCTGATTATTATGGGCGGCCGGTGCACGTCGGTGAATTCGGTTGTTACACGGGCGCCGACCCTCAATCGCGGGCCCGCTACTACACCGAATTCCGCCGCGCTTGCGAGGAGCAGGGGATTGGATGGGCACTCTGGGATTGGAAGGCTGGATTTAAATACTGGGATGAAAAGGAGGGGAAACCGATTGCAGGAATGCGCGATGCGCTTTTCGGCGGGGCGCCACGGTAGTTGGTTAGCTTCTGCGATCGTTCGGCGCGGTGGGGACACCCCGCCCTACCGTGTCATTGGATTGGTGTAACAATACGGTAGAAGCGCCGAGGATTTGTGGTGTTGTCCTGAAAGGAGCGAACCGCCGTGGTTGGCTGCGGGGCAAGGTCGGTGGCTATAGCCCATATGTTCGAGCTCGTGCCACCCCCCGCCAATGAAGTGCTGTATTGCAGGGTGTAGCCGCTGTAAGCGACCGCGTTAAAGCGGATTGTGGTGGCGCCGCCGCTTCGCTGCACCGACTCAATGCGAATCAGTTGCCGGCCGGGGCTTGGCGGCGCGGCCATCCAATTGATTGGATCGTTACCGTATTCTTCAGGTTTGATGCGCTGCAAGGCCGCGCCAGTTCCATCCGGCTCGACCGGCCAGGGCAGGCTGTCCGAGTATTTCACACGATCCACGAAGATGTAGGGCACCAGGCCGGCGTCGGGGTGTTCGGGTGATTGCGGAGGATCGGGTTTGTAGAGCTCAACGCTGGCGCCGCCGTTTTGAAGCTTGCCGCCGCGATAGGGCCCAAAGATTGGGACGGCAGGGGGCACATCGTATTTGCTTCGAAACGCCGCGAGCTGGGTCGTGTTGGTGTTCGGGTCGAAATTGACAATGAGGAGATACGCCCCTGGCCTCATGCTGATGTTCATCGGGAAGTTGAAATCAACCGCACCGCGCAGCCGCCAGGTATTCGTGCGGCCATCGGCATATCCGTAATTCACGGGATCGTACAACGGAGTTGTCGTCGGGCTGAGATTGTACAACTCGATGTATTCGTCCTGGCCGTTATCGACAAAGCCGCCGTCGACCAAAATGTCCGGCGGATGATACATGACTTCCGTGATGACAATCGGACCGATCTTCGGATAAGGATTCGTCAGGCCCCCGCCCTGGCGAAATTGCGTTACCGAAGTCGGATTATCAACGCCGAAAGTGCGCCGGCTCATCGGCACGAAATCCGTCTTGCCTTCGCTGGTGATATATCGCCCAAAGGAGACACCATTTTCCGCTGGTCCAAAGGTACGGCTGAGGCGGAAAAATGTGAGGTTTCCCGCGGCATCTGCGCTATGGAGAAAGATCTGATCCCCATTCGCAGAATTGAGTGTGAAGCTGCGGTTGGTGCCCTGGCCGTTGGCGTTGAAGCCGTTCGTGCTGCCGGGTATTTCGTAAAAGACTTTATATCCACCCGCAGGCACGGTCGTTCCACCAGGAATGCGGAATTTTTTCGGATCATCCTTCGAGTTGCTCAGCCAAAAGTTACCGATGTCGACGGAGTTGGCCGTGGGGTTGTAGAATTCGATGGCGTCCTCCAGCGGCGGATCCGTGTGGGTCAGCACTTCGTTGATGATAAGGTCAGTGAGCAATTGAAAATTGCTATCGCCGGGAGTCGATTTTCCCGCGGCAAAGTAGACGAGGTTTGTGCCGCCGTCGGGGAGTCTGCCATAGGAGACGCCGTTGGTTTGTGACCCGAAATCGATACGATCAATCGGCGTGGCGCGATTGGATTGATAGAGGACGACGCGTTCCCCGCTATTGCTCAGCTTAAAATCGACGTGGTCCGCGGCAAAAGTCGTGGAATTTGGAGCGTCCGCAACGAACTGAATAAAACCACCGGGAGCGATGAACGAAAGATCGGGGATTGCGCGATTCGTGGCGCCGGAAGGCTGATCCGTAAACACAAGGCCGCCGAGGGCGATGTAGTTTGTAGTCGTGTTATACAGCTCGAACCAGTCCTCACCGCCTGAAGGATTGGCCATAATTTCGTTGATACGCAAATTGTTCGTCACGGCCGCGCCCAGAGTGATCGCCTGGTTCGGCAGCTCAAAAGTTGGCCTTGTCAAAACCCAGCTTCCTGACCCATTCGGAACTCGGCCAATTGATTGATCAATTGGCTGCAGACCAAACGCAACGCGGTCCATCGCCAGGCCGCCCATCGAAGTCGAGCCGAACAACGTCACATCATCGCTGTCGCTCCCGATACTAAATCCGGTATGGAGCCCCGGCGCGGTCGTTTCACTGTCGAGCCAGACGACGAGATAGCCGCCTGCGGGGACAATCGTGTTGGCGGGGAAAACAAATTTGCGCGGCGAACTCAGGCTGTCGCTAAGGCTCCAGTCGCCAATGTTGGCGGCAACCGAAAAGGGATTATAGAGCTCCACCCAGTCGGGGTAGCGGCCATCGTTCGCGATAGCGGTCTGGTTGTTGGCCATGACTTCGTTAATCACGACCTGGGCCGAAGCCGAGGAGCCGCATAACGCAAGACAAAGGAGCAGCAGCGCCTGAACGGGCCTGGACATGGCGAAACGCCTGGGCGCTGGTTGTGAATTCACACCCATTTTATACAACAGATTTGCGTCCCTGCCAAACCGGAATTGCGGTGTGCGGGCGGTTTTTGGCTCTTTCTACCAAACAAAATCTACTTGCGATAGGAACGGCCTTCTTTACCACACGCCCACAAAAGGCCTCGTGTGACCAACTCCAGGTAGCGTTCGTCGCTTACTGTCGCGGTGTTGTGGCCGAGTGTTGTGCTGAACACTCGGGTGCCGCCGTAGTCGTTGGCCCATGCGACGACATAATCGACTTCTTTCGTCGAGCCGTCCCTTTGCTTCACGAGCTGCTTGCCGCGCGCTAACGGATGAGCTGTCTCGAATTGTTTGAGGTTGTTGTAGAGTTCCTCCTTGATTGTGGTCCAATTCGCGAGCCCCTTCGTAATCGGATGCGTCGTGTCCACGAATTTCACCTCGATGGGTTCCTGCGGACCATGGGCCATCGATTGAATGCCAACGAATTTGAACCAGTCATCTGTGCCTGTGCGATAGCAATGCATCGCGCAATGGAGGTTCACCGCCGGCACCGTCTTATGCGCATTGAGAATGTTCTGCACATACGGCATGTCTTTCACGTCCGAGGTACACTCATCGTGAATGACGACATCGTAGCCCTTGGCCCAATCGGGCTTTTCGTAAATCTCGAACCGCGCCTTGGTGCTGGTGTCGGGCGAATAGACGATGTCGATCTGCACGTGAGCGCGGGATTCGATTTCTTTCTTCAACACGTCCTTTTGGCTCCCATACTCATGACAGCACCCGCCGGCAATCAATAGGGCACGCAAAGGTTTTGGCGGTTCGGCCGCAAATCCGGTCAGTGTTCCAGCCACAACGAGCAGCCCAGCAAGTGCAATATATCGTTTCATAAGTGCTAATTGGACGCAGATTCAACGAAGAGGCGTCAAAAAGCGACCCGAAAATCCTCGCGCGCGGGTAGCGCGGTTCTTAGAGTCTTTCGTGTGACCACGTTACCCAGGACGGTGCATTATTATGGCTCGGCCACGCCCGTGACGAAGCCAATCGCCCTCCGCGCGGGGCCACTAACGATGTCGTTTGAGCCGGACACCGCATTCCTGCGGCATGTCAGGCTGGGCGATCATGAGGTTTGTCGTGCGATCTACGCTGCGGTGCGCGACCAGAACTGGGCAACGATCCTGCCGCAAATCAGCAACCTGCAACCGCAGATCGACACAGATTCTTTCAAAATCAGTTTTGATGTTCGCTGCCAGCGTAACGAAATCGATTATTTCTGGCGCGGGCAAATCACTGGTTCAACGGAGGGCAGGATCGCTTACACGTTCGATGGTGAGTCGAAATCGGCTTTTCTCGGCAATCGGATCGGCATTTGCGTCCTGCATCCAATTACTGAGTGCGCCGGCAAGGCAGTCAGCGTCGAGCATGACGACGGGACAACAGAGAAGGGGACATTTCCGAAGGACATTGCTCCACATCAGCCTTTCAAAGAAATTCGCGCGCTTTCGTATGAGGTTCATGCGGGTATTCGGTCTGAGTTTCGTTTCGAAGGCGAAATCTTCGAGATGGAAGACCAGCGCAATTGGAGCGACGCATCATTTAAGACATATTGCACGCCCCTGCGGATTGCGATTCCCGTGCAAGTGAAGCCGGGGGATAAGGTCCATCACGTTTGCGCTATCAGCCTGGCGGGCGCAGTGCGGCCAATTCTCCCGGTGGTGCAAGGCCGGCCAGTGCAGGTTTCGATTGCCACGACGCCAGCCTATGCGCTGCCCCCAATTGGGTTCTGCGCCACCCGCGAAGACAAATCGCTTACCGCGAAAGAGATCGAGCGATTGAAAGCATTGCGCCCTGCTCATTTGCGCGTGGATCTGAAACTTTCGGACGCAAACCATGCGGGACGTTTGGAGCGCGCCGTATCTGACTCCCATCAACTTGGGGCGCCTTTACACATCGCGCCGATTCTGAACGACAATGCCCGCGAGCAGTTGAAAGGATTGCGCGCGGCGGTTGATAAACTGAAACCAAATGTCTCTCTCTGGCTGGTCTTTCATGAGAGTGAGGAGACAACGAACGAGCAGTGGCTTGTCGCCGCACGTGATGCACTACAAAGTTACGCACCGAATGTCCTCTTTTCGGGCGGCACACTCGACTGGTTCACGGAAGTAAACCGCAGCCGTCCCGCGCCGAATGCGCCGTGGTTCACCTGCTACTCGCTCACGCCACAGGTACACGCCTTCGATAACATGACGCTGGTTGAAAATCTTGAAGCGCAAGCGTTCACCGTCGAATCGGCGAAGAGATTTTCTCCAAAGCCGGTTGTCATCTCGCCCATCACGCTGCGGATGCGCGACAAATCGGGTGGGCCAAACGCTTCCGATATTGATCCTCGGCAGATGTCCCTTTTTGGCGCGGGCTGGACAATTGGCAGCATCGCCCGCCTGACGATGACCGGCCACGTTCACAGCCTCACCTATTATGAAACTGTGGGCGAGCGTGGCCTGATGATTGCAGAATCTGGCGCGGTCTTCCCGATGTATCACGTTTTTGCGGATATTGCGGAATTCGGCGCGCGACAGATCTACAGCAGTTACTGCACGCATCCCTTACAGGCTGAAGCGCTCACTTTGTTCGATAGCAAGGGACGTCGCCGCATCCTCGTCGCCAACCTGACCGGTGAAACTCAGGAAATTAAGATCAAATCCGGCGCCGCGCCAGGTCGTGTGCGGTTTCTGGATGAAACCAACGTCGAACAGGCGATGCGCGAACCCGAAGAATTTCGGAAGATCTCTGCAAGTGCTGTCCAACCGGTTTCCGCGAAACTCGAACTGAAGATGCTTCCGTACGCCGTCGCGCGGATCGATATCGATTAGTTATGAAAATTGGGGTTATAGGCGCCGGAGCGATGGGCAGCGTCATCGGCGGGTTGCTCGCGAAAGGCGGCAACGCTGTCACACTGATCGACGTTTGGAAGCAGGCCGTCGATTCCATCAACTCAAGCGGGCTGAAGATCGAAGACAAAACAGGAACGGTCGAAACAATCAGGCTGCGAGCCACTGACCAGCCTGCGTCCGTCGGCGTGATGGATCTCGTCCTGGTGTTTGTAAAGTGTTATCACACCGAGTTTGCAGTCCGTAACACGCTGCCAATGATCGCGCCGAACACGATCGTGCTGTCATTGCAAAACGGCTGGGGCAACGGCCCACGCATTGCGAAAATCGTTGGCGAGGAAAAGCTTCTGCTCGGCGTCTGTTATCACAGCGCAACCGTTGCCGGGCCCGGCCATGTGCAGCACGTTGGGAGAGGGATGACTTTCGTGGGCGAGTTAAGCGGCAAAATGACCGAGCGACTCGCCCGTGTTGCGAAAACGTTTAATGACGCAGGCATTGAGGTAACCACAACCCCAATGGTGATCAAAGAAATCTGGTCGAAACTCGCGCTGAATGTCTGCACGTTGCCGACCTCCGCATTGCTTCGCTTTTGCGCCCCACAGCTCGTCCAGCACGAAGCAATGCTTAATCTCATGCGCGAACTGCTCCGCGAGGTGATTGCTGTGGCAAAGGCACAAAACATCCCGCTCGAGTTCGACGAGCGTTGGGAAGCAATCACAGGCCTGCTCAAACGTTGTGCGCCGAACGCAAAATCCTCGATGCTTCAGGATGTAGAAAAGGGACGCATCACGGAAATCGACGTAATCAATGGCGCGATTACCGAGGCAGGCCAGCGGCTTGGCACACCTACTCCTTACAGCGACGCGATGGTTAAGCTCATTAAATCCTTGGAAGGAACGTTCAAGTCTGCATAGTGTTCTATCTGATGAAATCCAACCCGAAGTTAAAAAAGTCGTGGCGCGAAAAGCTGGCCGACAACAAGGGCTTGCCGAAAACGGGGAAAATTCAGGGCAACATGACCACCCGATGGGGCACGGGCACGATGGTGATCCCCGCGCCGATCGAGGTGGATGAAATGATGCAGAAAGTGCCGAAGGGGAAGCTCACGACCATCAGCGAAATTCGCGCCGCTCTCGCCCGCAAGCACAAGGTGGATGTCGGGTGCCCGATCACGACCGGAATTTTCGCGTGGATCGCCGCCCATGCCGCCCAAGAAGCGGCGACTGACGGCGCACGGACGATCACTCCCTACTGGCGCACGCTCAAAACTGACGGTGAACTCAATCCGAAGTATCCGGGAGGAGTTCCAGGATTGAAGAAACTGCTTGCTGCTGAAGGCCACTGCATTGTGAAAAAGGGCAGGCGCTTCTTTGTTCTGGATTTTCACGAGCGGCTGGTTTCGGACTTTGCGTAATCCCCTTGCCACCCCAAGGCTCCAGCCCGGAGCCGTGTAAGGAGTGAAGGACGGTACTGTGGGATTACAACCTCGTTATGTTTTTCCAAGTACGACAAGGCTCTGTGCGTCAAAAAAGGAACGCAAGTGCCGGAACTCCGCGTCGTCATGTTCGGCGCTGAACAACTCTTTATTTAAGTCCAAGATCCTCTCAAGTTCGTCTATCTCGAATTCTTCACCGCTTATCCGCTCGCATAAAATGTCCCACGACGTAATCGTGACAAGCGCTAGTCGCCGTTTAGTTGCCAATTGCAAAAGAAGGGCTTTGGCGGCACTGCGACCTGCGATTGGATTCGAGCAAATCTCTTCGCTTGGAAACGAAACCATGTCCAGAAGTTCGAGGGAAAGTTCAAAAGGGGCAATTAGGTGCGTACAATAGTTCTGGTTCGCTCGGGGCTGATCGATAGGCGGTAATACCCCCTGGTAGCAAAACAGGGGTACCCTCCGACGGAATGTCCCACCAACGCAACAACGCACCACCTTCTGCTACAACGGCGGTCAAGTGAGCCTCTAGGAAGGTATCGCAGTCGTTCAGAGATAATCCCAAGCGCCGGTATAGGCGCAGCACACCGCCCGCGGGAAGAGACAGATCGTGTGGAGTCCAATTGGAGTCAAGAGCAATGGTCATGGGAACGTAGCTCAATTAAACCAGCCGTCTGAATACGGAGCAGAATTCCTGCCGGGACTATGGTGCCGTAGTTGTTACGGCTCGACGAGCCATCGCCCTCACACGTCGTTGTCGGTTACGCCAGTGCTTCTTAGCTGCAACCAGGCGCGTTTGTTTGCCGCGATGTTTGCGGGCGGAGCGGAAGATGGTTGGTAGTGTCCTGATTTGAACAGCCGCGGCCGGACAGGCTCGATTGTGGGCGCGGTGAGATGTGGAACCCTGGAAGGAGGACATATTTGTAGAACGTGACCGTCGAATGAACATCACAACCCCGTAGGGGTGACCTATTTGTAGGTTTGCGTACCATACTTGGATTGATCAGCCCCAGCGGGGCGACATACTGGCACGTCGAATCATTTCACGTCTTCGAATCAAATTTCTGCAACAACTCTACGTATTCCTGGCGGAAACGGCCGGGCGGCTAGCTCCGTCAGGAGCGAAATCTTTGTAGGAGCCGATCTCCAAAGAGAATTCCAACCCCTCCCGGGGGTTCTGACCTTCAATTCCTCAAGCTTTGCATAAATCAGCCCGCATAACCCTTCGATAGGCCATGGCCGAGATAGATATTGGCCAAATGGTTTTCAAGGACGACGAACGAAACGAACGAAACGAACGCTTCAACGCGGATGGAGGCCAGGTGTAGAACCAGCCCTGTGTTACTAAGCGCAAGATCAACAAAACTGAAGGAGGCACACGCGAACTAAGCGGGGAAGTTAACGAGGTGCGGCACGCTGTGAGGGATCGTTCGGGAGAGTCAACGGAATTTGAGTCCTGGAAACGGGCAACACGCAGCGCGCGAGGATATTTCGCACCTTGCGTTCCGAATCGCCAGAACCGAATGCAAAACCAACGCAAAACTAGCACTTTTCTGACACATACCCCTGGGGGGGGCCTTACTCGTACTCGCTTCACCCGGAACCCGCTCTGTGGCCGCGGAGGCCCAGCTTTTGACTGGCTTTTTCGCGCCCCCGCCACCCACACTACCCCGCGAAAAAGCCGTGACTGAATCCGAAAGACACTCGCGCCAGTTCTCCATTCGGCGGGCGACACGTGAAGATGGCGCTGGCTTGATCAAACTCATAGATGCGCTCGCGGAATTCGAGAAACTGACCCCGCCTGACGCTGACGCTCGGGAGCGCCTGCTTGATGATGGGTTCGGCAGCCGACCGAGATTTGACGCGCTGCTGGCATTCTCGGAGACAAACACTGAGCCGGTGGGATACGCAGTTTTTTTCGAAATGTATTCCACGTTTCTTGCGAGGCCCACGCTGTTCCTCGAGGATCTGTTCGTTTTGCCCGCGTATCGAAAGCGGGGCATCGGCACGGCCCTGCTCAGGCGGTGCATCGCGCTCGCCGACGAGCGCGGTTGCGGTCGAATGGAGTGGACGTGCCTCGACTGGAACACCAACGCGCAATGCGCTTACGAGAAGCTCGGGGCGCGGCGGCTCTCTGAATGGTACTTGTATCGGCTTGGCAGAGATCGCATTGAGCAGATCTCGAAGGAGACAGTATGACGCGTATTCGTTTTTTCGGCGTCGCGGCTTACGAGATCATCACGACCCAGGGAAAGCACATCCTGCTTGACCCATTTCTGGACGAGAATCCGGGCAGCCCGGTGAAGTCAAAAGACCTCGAACGAGTCGACTTGATCATCGTTTCCCATGCTGCAGTCGACCATCTCGGCGATACCGAAGCCATCGCGCGACGCACCGGCGCTCCGGTGATTTGCGGGGGTGAAGTGAAAGCTTACCTGATGGCAAAGGGCATTCCTGGTGAACAGATTCGGGCGACGACATGGGGTATTGCTGTCGAAGTGGCTGACGTTCGCGTGCAACCGCTCGAATGCCATCACTGGTCGCAGATCAAAATGCCGGACGGCACCTTCGCATCGGGTGTGCCGATGGCCTTTATCGTCTATGCCGATCCCGGCGTACGATTCTATCATTACGGAGACACGGCAATTTTCAGCGACTTGAAGCTCCAGGCTGAGCTCTACGAGCCGACCATCGGTTGCATTGGCATCGCCAATCCGCTCGAAATTCTGCATCGCTTTCCGATGCCCGGTCACATGGTCACAGCCGAGATGAGTCCAAAGGAAGGCGCTCTCGCCGCGCGGTGGCTGGGATTACGGACCGTGTTCCCGTGTCACTTCATCAATCCTGATTGCGACGAAGTGGACGAGTTTCATATGCACTTGCGCGAGGCTGCCGCGCGCGGAGAAAAAATCCCGCAAAGCGTCGTGCTCAAACCGGGCGATTGGTACGACGTATGAAAGCTACTATCATCGACGTTCCGGGGAAGATGCGCGTTGGCGACTGGAAGGCGCCGGAGCCCGGCCCGGATGAAGTGCTCGTGCGTGTGCGGGCGGCGGGCATCTGCGCAGGTGACATGTACATTTACCAGGGAAAAAATCCCTACGCGGACTACCCGCGAATTGCGGGCCACGAGATCAGCGGGATTGTCGAGCAGGTTGGCCGCAACGTTTCGGGGATTGCGTCAGGCAGTCTCGTCGTCGTGGAGCCTTTTGTTGGATGCGGGAAGTGTTACGCATGCCGTGTTGGAAAACCGAACTGTTGTGCGAGCTTGCGAATTCTCGGTGTGAACCTCCCCGGTGGTTATGCCGAATTCCTTACCGCCCCCGCGCGCAACATCCACCTTGTCCCGAACGGACTGTCTCCGTTTTGGGCGTCGTTTGCCGAGCCATTGGCGATTGGCGTGCAGGCTTGCCGCCGCGGACAGGTGCAGAGTGGTGAGTATGTACTGATCGTGGGATGTGGCCCGATTGGTCTCGCGCTGATCGAGGTCGCGAAAGCTCGTGGTGCACGTCCGGTCGTGACAGATATTTCCGATGCGCGGCTGGAATTCGCCAGGACACTGGGGGCTGAGACGCTGAAAGCCGACGAGAACCTCCTGAAGAATGTCCTCGAACAGACGAATGGGGAGGGCGCTCCGGTCGTTGTTGAAGCTACGGGCAATCCCAAAGCCATGGAGCAAACGGTCGAACTGGTCGCGAGCGGCGGCCGAATTGTGATCCTCGGCATTGTGAAGAGGGGCACAAGTATTTCCATTCCCGCCCTCGATATCACTCGCAAGGAAGTGACACTGCTCGGCTCCCGCGCTTCGGTGAACTGCTTTCCTGAATCGTTGGAATTGCTGGCGAGCGGCAAAATCCAATATCCAAGGGTTGCTACCCAGGTGAGCATGTGGGATGCGCCAGCCGCATTCGAGAGATTGGCAAACGATCCGGGTGCGATGCACAAAGGCGTGCTCGTAATCGATTGACGCAATGAAGCTTTATACCTTCGAAGTGGGTGGCGAGCGGCGGATCGGCGCCGAATGCAACGGCCAACTCATTGATCTCACAACCTCGTATGCGGCTCTCAGGCAAGCGAGGGGATCGAAGGCAGACGCGCCACATTCATTGCCAGCGGACATGCTCGCGTTCCTGCGCGCCGGTGAATCGGCAATGCTGGCTGCTCGCGACACAATCGCGTTCATGTCGAAGCGTCCTGCGGTCCCCGTCGGCCACCGGATCAGTTACCCATTCGACGGCGTAAAGATTATGGCGCCCTTGCCTCGCCCCGGAAAAATTCTCTGCTCGGGAATCAATTACCGCAGCCACAAGGAAGAAAATCCAGACGCGAAAATGCCGACCGAGCCGTTTTTCTTTTCCAAGCTGCCGACGGCGGTAGTCGGACCCGGCGAAACAATCATCAAACCACCGCAAACAAACCAGATGGATTACGAGGTCGAGTTCGCGGTGGTAATTGGCCGCACGATCAAGCACGCACCGGAATCCGAAGTGATGAGTTCGATCGCGGGCTATACGATCCTGCATGATGTCTCCGCGCGCGATGTGCAATTCAAAGACAACCAGATCACGCTCGGAAAAAACTTCGATACGTTTTGCCCACTCGGGCCGTGTATCGTCACCACCGACGACTTGCCGAATCCCAGCAAAGTGAAATTGCGCAGCATGCTCAACGGCAAAGTCATGCAGGATGGCTCAACTGCGGATTGGGTCTTTCCTCTGCCGCGGTTGCTGAGTTTTTTGTCTGCCGTCATGACATTGGAAGCCGGAGACGTCGTGAGTACAGGGACGCCCGCAGGAGTTGGCGCATTTCGCAAACCGCAGGTTTTTCTCAAGCCGGGCGATGTGGTGCGTCTGGAGATAGAAGGTATCGGCGTCCTGGAAAATCCCGTGGCTGCATGAGCACGAGCCCATCAGCGTCTTTGCTCTCGATGCGTGGCATCAGCAAACGCTTCGGTGGAGTGCAGGCGCTGAGCGCCGTCGACCTGGAGGTGCGCGCTGGTGAGGCGCATGCCCTGGTTGGCGAAAATGGCGCGGGCAAGAGCACGCTCATGCACATTCTTGCAGGTGTGCACCAGCCGGATGAGGGGCAAATTGTCTGGGATGGCAAGAGTGTCACCCTCGCGAATGAATGTGTCGCGCAGCAACTGGGGATCGCGATTGTTTTCCAGGAGAGGAGTTTGTTCAGTTCGCTTACGGTCGCCGAAAACGTCTTCGCGGCACGCCAGCCCGTTTCACGATGGGGCATCATCGAGCGACGAAGACTCCACGAGGAAACGCGCCAACTTCTGGGGCAGGTCGGTTTGGCATGTGATCCGAAGACACCGCTCAGTGAATTATCGGCTGCGCAACAGCAGATGGTCGAGATCGCGAAGGCGCTCTCGCTCAATGCTAAGCTGATTATCTTCGACGAACCGACCGCAGCGCTCACCGAAATTGAGACTGCAGCCCTCTTTGGTGTCATTCGTGAACTGAAAGCCAATGGTGTCGCGATTGTTTACATCTCACATCGTTTGGAGGAGATCTTCGAAATCGCGGATCGCGTCACCGTGCTAAAGGACGGCACAGGGCAGGGCACCTTTTCGGTTCCGGAGATCACGATAGACGGCTTGATCACGCGGATGGTCGGACGCGCGTTATCTCAGCGTGGCAAACAGAGCGCCGCAGGGAGTGACAAGCCCACGATGCTCGAAGTTCGGCATCTCAACGATCACAGCCTCGAGCGCGAAGTGAGAACAATTCTGCGTGACATCAGTTTCCATGCGCGCGCTGGCGAGATCGTCGCGCTCGCGGGTCTTTCGGGGGCCGGTCGCACCGAGTTGGCGTTGTCTATCTTTGGCGCGCGCCCACGCGAGTCGGGAGAAATTCTAATCGATGGCCATAAAGTCGAGATCAACTCGCCGAGCGATGCGATTGCTTCCGGTCTCGCCTACTTGCCCGAGGACCGCAAAGAGGCGGGACTGTTTCTCGACATGACGATTGCGCAGAATATTACCGCCGCCGGCTTGAAGAATTTTGGATCGTGGTGGTTTCGGGACAGAAAGGGCGCTGCCAGCGCGGAGGAATTTCGGAAGAAACTGCGCATGACCAGCTACAGCGTCAAACAGGTCACGCAAACTCTGAGCGGCGGCAATCAGCAGAAGGTTGTGCTCGCGAAATGGCTGCTCGTCCGCCCAAAGGTGCTGATCGTCGATGAACCAACGCGCGGCATCGACGTCGCCGCAAAGGCCGAAGTTCATGATTTGCTGCGCGAGTTGGCGCGCAATGGCACAGCCGTGCTCGTCATCTCATCGGAGTTGCCGGAGGTGCTCGCAGTCGCGGATCGCATTTTAGTGATGCACGAAGGGCGCATCACAGGAGAACTGAGCGGTGGTGAAGCCACAGAAGAGAAAATTCTTCGCTACGCTTCCATGAGCATCGCCGCGTGATATGCCCGAAGTCGCGCGCGCCCAACCTTCCGTCCAGGTCGACACGCCCTCGCCGAGGAAATTGCGCTTGCCGGCATTTTCACGCGAACTGGGCCTTGCTGCCCTCACGCTCTTCATCGTCATTCTATTTTCGATTCTCTATCCGTACTCGTTCATGTCCGTAGCCAATCTCAATGCCATTCTCCGCAATCTCGCGTTTCAAGGGATTCTCGCCATCGGGATGATGATGCTGATGGTTGGCGGGTCATTCGACCTGTCGGTTGGCGCCATGGCTTCTTTGATTGGTGTTATCACCGGTCGGCTGCTGACTTCGTGGAACTGGCCTGCGCCACTCGCAATCCTCGCCGGGTTGGCAGTCGCGGCTATGGGTGGATTCTTCAACGGCTTTGTCGTCGCCAAAGTGCGAGTCAATGCGTTGATCACGACGCTAGGCACACTCGGAATGTTTCAGGGCCTTGCGCTGCTGATTGGTGGGCCGAGCGTTCCGTTCGAAGCGCGTTTTGCGCAGGCGAAATTTCTCGGCGTTCAACTACCAGTCTGGTTGATGGCTGGTCTCGCACTCGTCGCGCACTACGGTCTCGCGCATACGCGTTTTTTTCGGCAGTACTACTACATTGGCAGCAACGCAAAAGCGGCGCATCTCTCCGGAATTAATGTGGAACGCTTACAGATGCTTTCGTTCACCATTATGGGAGTGATTGCCGGCTTTGCGGGCATCGTGTTTGCGTCGCGCCTTGCCAGCGCCAGTTCGACTGTCGGTCGCGGCGCTGAGTTGCAGGCGATCACGGCGGCAATTCTTGGTGGCGCGAGCCTTACCGGCGGCAAGGGAACGATTTGGGGCGCGATGATCGGAGTATTTTTTATGGCGCTGATGCAAAACGTGCTGATCATTTCCAGGGTCTCTTCGGAGTGGCAGGAAATCATTGTCGGTGCCGTGCTCGTGCTGGCGGTGGCGTTGGATTCAGTAATGAACCGGAAAAGATTATGAGTGCAAAAACGGGGAGAACAATAAATCGGCGGCAAGCACTTCAGGCTGGCGCATTGGGAGCACTCGGCGTTTTCACGGGGTGCGAAAAGGCGCCACAGCAAAAGCGAAGTGGTGCCGATGGCACCGGGCGATCATACGCGGATGAGGAATACGTTTGGATTTCGGCGAACTCGAACCTCCCGCTATTTACAGCACACGACCATCCCGCCTTGAAACTTGTTGGAGAAGAATTAGGCGTTAAGACGCAAATCGCCGGCCCGAACAGCATAGACATCCCCGGGCTCGTCGCCGCGATCGAGCAAACCGCCGCGCGCAAACCCGCGGGCATGATGGTGGTGGGTTGGGACCCGAAGGCGCTGGTGCCCGCGATCAACATGGCTGTGGAGGGCGGTGTGCCGGTCGTGTGTGTCGACGCGGATGTCTCGGCGAGCAAGCGTTTGGCGTTCATCGGCACAGATTGGTATGACCTTGGCGTGCGCCAGGGCGAAGCGATGATCAAAGCGCTCGGTGGAAAGAAGGGCAAAGTTGCACTGTTGGGGCTGATTGAGCAGAGCATCGATCAACAGGCGTTCGCCGGATTTCGTTCCGTGGTCGAGAAGTCCGGCGTTACGGTTCTCGATCCGCAACAGGACAGGGGCAACCAGGCCGAAGCCGCGCGCGTGGCAGCCGCGATCATCCAGGCCCATCCCGATTTAGTCGGCATGGCCGGATTCGATTCGGAAAGCGGGCCTGGCATGGGCCAGGCGATCAAGGAAGCTGAAAAGGCCGGCAAGATTGTTGCGACGTGCGTCGAAGCCGAACAGCAGCATCTTCGACTCATCAAGGAAGGCGTCCTGACGGCCGGAGTCGGCCAAAAACGGGAGTTGTTCACGTATATGGGCGTGAAGGCGCTTTTTGAGATTCGGCATTCCAGATTGCGCTTCACCTCCGACGACGGAGCCGCGGGCGTGACGCCGATTCCAGTCAATTACAACACCGGCACTTACACTGTGACGCGGGAGAACGTGCATCTCTTTCTCAAGTGAAAAGGTTGCGGTTCGCGATTTTCGGCGCGGGATTCTGGGCGCAATACCAATTGCCGGCATGGCTCGAACTTCCGGGTGTCGAATGTGTCGCGATTTACAATCGTACCCTCGCCAAAGCGGAAAAACTCGCCGAGCGCTTCGGCGTGACCGCGGTTTATGACGATCCTGAAAAGCTCCTCGCAACCGAAGAAGTTGACTTCATCGACATTATCACGGACGCGGACACGCACAGCCGGTTCGTGCATTTCGCGGCCAAACACAAAGTCCCGGTGATTTGCCAGAAACCGATCGCCCCATCGCTTGGGGAAGCCGAGAAGATGGTCGCAACGTGCCGTCGCGCGCGCGTGCCGTTGTTCATCCACGAAAACTGGCGCTGGCAAACACCTATTCGACAATTGAAGAAAGCTCTCGACGGAGGCCAAATCGGAAAACCGTTTCGCGCGCGCATCGACATGATCTCCGGCTTTCCCGTGTTTAGGAACCAGCCATTCCTGCGTCAGCTGAATCAGTTCATTATCACTGATCTGGGCAGTCACATACTCGATGTGGCGCGATTTCTTTTTGGTGAAGCGGCGACGCTTTACTGCCAAATGGATCGTATTCACAAGGACATCAAAGGCGAGGACGTCGCCACGATCATGATGCGCATGGGCCGACGAACCACGGTCGTGTGCAACATGGCCTACGCGGAAAATTTCCTGGAGCACGACCGGTTTCCTGAGACGTACTTCCTCGTCGAAGGCGATAAGGGCTCAATCGAAATTGGTCCTGATTACTGGATTCGCGTCACGACCGAATCCGGCACTCACGCCAAACGCTACCCGCCGCCGCGCTACGAATGGGCGAACCCCGCCTACGATGTTGTGCACGCCAGCATTGTGCCGTGCAACGAGAACATCCTCGGCGCGCTGCAAGGCAAGGGCGGCGCCGAGACGACCGGGGAAGACAACCTGAAAACTGTTCGGCTGGTGTTTGCGTCTTACGATTCGGCGAGCGCGAACGGTACGGTAAAGGTCTAAGCCATCTGATTTTGTGATTTGGTTTCACGTTGCAAGAAATCGCCACTTGCCTGTGCCTGAGCCGTCCTGTAAATTATCTGTCACAAGGAGCACCCATAGCTCAATTGGATAGAGCATCTGACTACGGATCAGAAGGTTATAGGTTCAACTCCTATTGGGTGCGCCACCTAAAATCGAAGAATTCCCGCTGATTCATTGGGGTTTGTCGTCTTTCGATCGGGTATTCTCAGGTCGTTTCTTTCCGCTGCCTACCGCTTCGCTCTGCCGTCCGACTACTTCCGTAGGAGCATCAGTTCAGCGGAGGATCATTTGCAAGGTCCGAAGAAGGTGTTTGCAGAACGCGCTACACTCGCTCAAACGCACGCAAGCTGTGCGGGGCCGATCGAAGGTGGTACGACCCAGGGCTGCCGCGACACTGCCTCATTGCTGTTGCTGGCGAGGATAGCTCCATAGCGCACGCCGCGCCCGGAGATGGAAATCCCAGGTACATTAAAGCAAAACATGATTGACTCCACGATTACCGAGCCGGTCAGGATGGAATCGACGCGCGAAGGAGCAACGCCTTCTGCCACGCGCTGCTCGCGAGGGATGCTCCAGAGGTGTTGAATAAGATTCTGAAGAGCAGCGAGCTGAAGGACCGATGCCTGTGGCTCAAGTCCCCCGCGGCATAATACGCGTTCAAGCGCGCACACTGTGCCTCCGCAGCCGGCCCACGCGAGTTCGCCTTGAGTGACGGTATTGAAAGCCGGAGCAAGCTGAGGAACAATTCTCCTCTCCACAAATTCCGTAGCCGCCGCTCGGCAAACGGCAAGATCGCCCGGCGACGGCGTATCGGACACTTTAAGGGATTGGAAAAGACGAATCGCGCCGAACGGGTAGCTGTAGCGGGCGTGCACACGACTTCTGTCCGCGACCACAAATTCGGTGCTGCCGCCGCCGAGGTCAAAGACAACGTCAGGCCTGCGAGCCAATGCCGGATCGCCCGCCACCCCATCAAAAGCCCATTGCGCTTCCTGTTCGCCGGAGATGATCTCTGGTTTAATTCCGGTGGAAAGTTCAATTGAGGAAGTCAGTTCGCTTCGGTTGAGCGCGTCACGCGCTGCGCTGGTCGCGATAATCCCGATCGATTCCGCGTCGTATCGCCGCGCCTGCGACACGAATCGGGTAGTTGCATCCGCCGTGCGGCGAATCGCCTCCGGACGCAGTTGGCGCGATTCAAAAAAACCTTCGCTAAGCCGCGTCACATCGCGCGCGCGAAAAACTGGAGTAACGGCGCTTCTTTCTACCTTCGCCACCAGCAACTTCGTGGAATTGGCGCCAACATCGATGATGGCCCGCGTTGTCATAATCAAGTCTTACGTTCGAAACAGCAAGTTCCGGCAAAGCACATCGCCCTGCCTCATATGTGAAAAATTGCGGTCTATATTTTGCCCGAACCGCCAGCCCCCTTACAAGAGGCCGAAGGTTACGAACAGGTGTCTTTTTGGTTACGTAATGATCCTAGATGAGAAACTATGTCCGAAAACAGAAAGTTGCGGACGAGGCAGGGGGCCGGCGGCGCAATGCTCGGAAACTGCCCTCCGGCTGCGCGTGCCTTCCCGGTCAAGGCGCGTTACGCCCGTGCGTATTCGGGAGCTGCGCCTTCCGTTTCGAGTCGCGCTTCGCGCGCCCGCAGCGCCTCTTCAACGCAAGCAGTCAAATCTTCGCGGCTGAAGGGCTTGGTTAAGAAATGGTCCGCGCCCGATACCACGACGTTGCTCTGGGCGATCTCGCCGGCCATCGCTGTGACAAGGACGATTTGAATTTTCGCCGTCGACGGTTGTTTGCGAAGGATTTCGCAAACGTGAAAGCCGTCGATATCAGGCAGGCTCAAGTCCAGAAGGATAATGTCGGGCAGATGGCGGCGTGCCGCGTGAAGTCCGGACACGCCGGTCTGAGCGCTGATGATTTCAAAATCAGTGTTCCCGAGATAATAAGCCGCAAAATTGATGACCTCTTCTTCGTCATCAATCACCAGAATTTTCGCTGACATACACACAATTTGACATCTGCGCCGTGCGCCGCAAAGCGGCGGCCGTGTAAAAGCGAGGTGACAAACAAGTGTCAGAATCCGTCATGGGAGCATATCGACACCGTCAGCAACGTAATCGTAGTAACAAAGCGGCTCTTTTCCTGATGCAAGGAGAGAGCGAAGAATTATGTTATGATTGTCACCAAGCCCATGAGAACTTTTACTATCGGTCCTCTGTTTGCATTGTGCGGTTTGCTTCTCAGCGGCGGCGTATCGCTGGAGGCCCAGGTGCAGGAAGCGTGGGTGCGGACGTATAACGCGGGACAGATGGATCGAAGTGTTGCCGTGGTGTCCGACGGTCTGGACGGGGTGTATGTGACCGGATACTCGAGGAATGACAGCGACGATTTTGTGACCATTAAGTATTGGGCCGATGGCACGGAGGTGTGGGTGCAGCGCTATGAAGGCCCCGACAACGCACTTGATCGACCATCAGCCGTCGCCGCCAGCGCGGAGGGCTACGTTTGGGTGACGGGAATCAGCGAGGGGACGAATGGAATGACCGCGTGGGTAATCATGCGTTACGACCCCGAAGGCAATCTGTCATGGGTGAGCCGGTCGGGAGGCGATGACTCAATCGAAGCCGGGTCAAGCCCGATCGGGTTGGTCCTGAACAGTTCCGGCAATGCGTATATCGCCGGTCCGAAAAACGGCCGCGAGTTTGCAGTGATGAAGTACTCTCCGGATGGCGAACAATTGTGGGTTCAATTCGCCGGGATGTACCAGGACCCGCGGCCAACGGTGATGGTCATTGATGCGATGGGGCAGGTGATCGTGACAGGCACAGCGACTGGCCTGCTGGACGCCTATGATATCTTCACCGTCAAATACGACCCCAACGGAACCATCCTGTGGAGTTCCCGCTACGACGGGAATGGAAACGAGGAAATGCAATCTGCTGCGGCAGTCTGCGTGGACCAGAGCGGGAATATTTTTGTCACGGGAACGCGTTCGAGCGGTGTCGATGGCGGGTGGTTCGTAACTGTCAAGTACAGCCCAGACGGTGTTATGCTTTGGGATGCTTCCTACGCCGGGACAGCGGGTGAGGGTTATTCAGGCGCCGCGGTCCAGGCGGACTTGAACGGGAACGTATATGTGAGCGGCGAAATCCTTTACATCGCGGGCGGCAATTGGGCACGTGATATCGGCACTGTGAAATATGATCCCAATGGCGTGCAACTTTGGGCGAGCCGCTATCAAAGAGGAACGTCCGCGTACTACTCGCTGAACAATGTGCTGGCGGTCGACAACTCCGGCAACGCCTATGTCGGCGTCTCGGACGCGTTTGCAACTGTAAAATACAATTCCGATGGCAACCTCGTGTGGGCGGTCTCACGCCCTTCGAGTTTTGCCACGGCGCTGGCCGTCAACCCGTCGGGCAACGTCCTGAGAACCGGGGTAGTAACGCCGCCTTCATCCGATGACGCCGGGGACTTCCTTACCGTCAGCTACGCGCAAACCGACATTCCCTCCCAACCCCTCGCCTTTGTAAGTCCGCCGGGAGCAGAATCGATCATCGGTTCGAACGCGACCTTCAATGCCGTCGTTCAAGGTCCGGGTCCGTTCACTTATCAGTGGCGATTCAACGGGCGACCGATTGGCAGCGCAATCGGACCGCAGCTTCATCTTGCCAGCGTGCCTCTCGCGGCCGCAGGAGATTACTCCGTCATCGTGTCGAATGCGGCTGGTTACACGATCAGTCCCGAAGCCCGACTTGTCCTCCACGTTCCGGCGATGATCACGTCGCGCGCACAGACCAACACAGTACTCATAGGCGAGAGCATCACGTTGATTGCGACGGCCATCGGCGAGGCACCCGTTTCCTTTCAATGGATGTTCAATGGCGTCGCGATCCCCGACGCAGCCTCTTCGGAACTGTCACTTTCCAATCTGCTGGAAAGCGCGTCGGGACTTTATGCCGTGGAAGTGCGCAATCTGTACGGTGCCGCGGTCAGTCAACCTTACAAGCTTACCGTTGTTCCGGGTTCACTTGGACTGACATTAAAGGGTTCCTGGCCCGGTTACACACGGAGACCGTTCCACGATGTGACGGTGGTGAGTAACCGTGCTTACGTCACGTTGGGGAGAGAGGGATTCGCGATCTTCGACATCAGCAATCCGGCGAGGCCCGAGCGGCTCGGAATCCACGCCACGTTTGGATCCGCGGGAACGGTAAGTGTAAACGAGGGCTATGCCTACGTGATGGAGGGCCAACGATGGACAGGATCGAATTATCTCGGTGCTCTGGAGGTTTTCGATGTGCGGGACCCGGCCAACCCGAAAACCTCCAGAGCACCGAGATAATTCGATCCTGTCGGTTCGGGGAACAACAACGTAGTGGTTATCGGGCAGTATGCCTATGTGGCGGACGGCAGCGCTGGTTTGCAGATATGGGACGTAACGCTTCCGTGGCAACCGATTCGAGTTGGAGAGTACGTAGCGAACGGATTCGCCAGCCGAGTGCGGGTAGTCGGGCACTACGCGTTTGTCGCGTACGGGTTGGCGGGTCTGCACATTCTGGACGTGAGCGATCCTGTGAATCCAAGGCGCGTTGGCGCGTATGCGCCTTGCAGCGGGCAGATTCGGGACGTGGCGATTGCAGGGAATTACGCGTACGCTGCAGATCCGGTCAACGGAGTGGTGATCATCGATGTAAGCGACGTACACAATCCTATCCACGTCGGCGGCAATGGAAGGCCACAACTGGCCGAGCAGGTGCGAGTGGCGGGCAACCGATTATACGCGTTGGGAAATCACTGGGACGTTAATCATTTTGTCACAGATTTGGTCCTTTTCGATCTAACGGACCCAGAAGATCCGTTGCGGATCGGCCGAAGCGAGGTGGAGACGTACAGCCAAACGGCATCATTCGATCTGGCGGGTGCTTACGCGTTCGTCGCGTCCAGGGGTACCGGACTTCAGGTGATTGATTTTAGCAATCCCGCGACTGCCACTGCTGTCGGCGGTGAAACGACCGGATTTTCGCGAGGGGTGCGTGTGGTGGGAAATCGGGCGTATCTCGCCGACGGCTTCGCCGGTCTTCAGGTTCTCGATGTGAGTGATCCGGCCAATCCCTCACGTATCGGAGGATACGATACCGGGTGGGCGCTGGACATCGACGTGGCGGGAAATCGGGCCTACATAGCGGACGCAGGGGCGCTTGTAGTCGCCGACGTCACCAACCCCTCGCATCCAGTCCAGATCGGCAGCTTTCGCACGGGCAGTGATGGCGAACAGAGCGCGGTTCAGGTGGTAAATAACCTGGCGTACCTGGTCGATGGCAGCGGCGACTTACGAATTGTTGATATCAGTAATCCCGCCAATCCAGTGTCTGTGGGCAGATATGCCGTCACTAATGGGCTGGCCTACGGAGTGCACGTTTCGGGCAACCTCGCCTACCTCGTCGGCAAGAGATTCCTTGGGGAAGATAATGAAATTGGGTCCCTGCATATTCTCGACGTGTCCCAGCCATCGAATCCCGTCCACCTGAGCCGCACTGACACCGCGACTATCGGCCACTCAGTCGCCTTGAAAGGCCAGTTTGCATTCATCGCCGGCGAGGGAGTGTCGTTAACGATCGTTAACGTGAGCAATCCGGCAAATCCGTTGACCGTGAGTCAATTCGGCAATGATTGGGCCGAAGGAATGCAAGTAGTCGGCAACTACGCCTATCTCGTTGGTCAACACATTGGAGTGATGGTAGTGGACGTGACTGATCGGGCCAATCCGTACCGCCTGGCCCATTATCCTTTCGACAATTTCAACGATGAGGACGAAGGCTGCGATATCCAGGTCGTCGGCAATCTAGCTTACGTGACGCGCGGTGCCGATGGTCTGCTCGTGTTTGAAATTACGGGGCTGCCTCGAATCAACTCGATGAGGCGTATCGGTAACAACGTCGTGCTCTCTTGGAACGGCTCTGCCGGACTCAAGCTTCAACGCACGGCCTCTCTCACGAATCCAAACTGGACCGATGTGTCGGGCTCGACAGGACAAAGCCAGGCAACGTTATCAATTGGTGCGGGAAATGAGTTCTTCCGCTTGGTGAGGCCGTAAGGACGTCTTGATTTTGCGGCTGACTTATCGGTGTCAGCATAAACCGGCTACTCAGGCATAATTGTTACACAGAAATGATTTTCGAGAGCGCGCCGCATATTATAATCGCCTGATGGTGGATTTATCCAGGCTGGCAGCGCGTTCGCGAAGTGGAGCGTTTCACGTTGTCGTCGAGTCGCCGCGCGGCTCACGCGTGAAGATCAAGTACGACCCGAAGCTGCGCGCATTCACATTCTCGCGCCCCCTCACGGCAGGACTTTATTATCCACACGATTGGGGCTTCATTCCGGGCACAGTCGGTCCGGACGGCGACCCATTGGATGCCATGGTATTCAGCGATGTGCCGACGTTTCCGGGCGTCGTAATCGAGTGTCGTGCCCTCGGCGTCATCCGCCTGGAGCAGAATCGCAAAAGCGGTGCAGGGCGTGAGCGCAACGACCGTCTGATCGCCGTGCCGCTCAAAATGCCGCGCTTCGCCTCCTTTCGAAAGCCGGGCGATATCCCCTTGCGTTGGCGGCAGGAACTCGAGGAATTCTTTCTTGCCGCAACCCGCTTCGAGCACAAAGACGCTGAGATTCTCGGCTGGGCAGGCGCGGCGGAAGGCGAACGCATGGTGGACCGTTGCATACCTGGCTCGGGTTCCTGCATGGGGCGAACAAGAAAGCAGTCTTAGCGCTGTTTGGTTCGAACACGTCCAGACATCGAGTTTCGATACCAACGAGGTGCTTGCCTGTCGTCAATTTGGCTCACAAAATAACACACCTTTGTACCGTGGCTTTTTGCTTTAAGAAAAAGGAATCGATAGCCAAAGCGATCAGGCGTCTGACGTGCGAGCGGGTTGAGAACGCGCTCGAATGTTTGGAGGACTGCGGCCATGCCGAGGCGATTCATTGCGCGCGCAAGGACATCAAAAAAGTGAGGGCCGTGCTGAGACTGGTCCAGACAGAGATCGTGAAGAAAGAATTTCGCCGACTGACAAGCCTGTTGCGGAAGGCGGCGAATCTCCTCGCGGTTCCGCGCGATGCCTACATCAAGGCGAAGACCCTGCGAGACCTGGCGCGTCATTTCAAAGGACAGCTCGCGCCGGGGGCTCTGCGCGGTATTCGCGCAGAACTTCGTAACGCCTTCGATGAGGAGATGAAGCGCTTTGGGAGAGAGAAAACTGGCCGAAGAGTCGAGCGAATATTGCGCCGCGTGGCGAAACAGTTGGAGCGCCTGGATGTGAATGGCAAGGGATGGAAGGCGCTCAGTCCGGGCGTGAGAGCGGCCTACAGTCAGGGCCGGTGCGCTTATCAGCGCGTCTTGAAAGATTCCTCTCCCGGGAATCTCCATGATTGGCGCAAAAGCGTGAAGGATCTCTGGTATCAAGTGACCCTGCTGCGTCCCGTTTGGCCCGAGCAAATGGACGCGATCGCGGGCGAACTGGAGTCACTCGGCGAATGCCTGGGCGATGATCATGACCTCGTCGTCCTCCAACACGCCGTCGAAAAGTTATGCAAGGGTGATAGAAATGCGCGTGAATTGGAAATCCTTAACGGGTTGACGGAGCAACGTCACCGTGAATTGCGCGACGCGGCGGGCGCGCTCGGAGCCCGGTTCTACGCCGAAAAACCCTCTATGTTCTGTAATCGGCTCGCTCGCTATTGGCGGACCTGGCGCCACGAGAAAGAATTCGTCGCCCGGGCCGCTGACACAACATAATCTTTCGTGGACCCATTCATCACCCTCGGCATTTCCCTTGGGTTGGGCCTTCTCATCGGGCTGCAAAGGGAACGCACCGAAGATCGCTTCGGCGGGATTCGGACTTTTCCGCTCATCAGCCTGTTCGGGACGTTCTGCGGAATGCTCGGCGGGACGTACGGCGCCTGGCCGATTGCGGCAGGGATTATTGCTATTTTCGGCACGCTCTTCATAGCCAACTTTCTGAGTATTCAGCGGGAAGAAAGCGAGCACGGCCAAACGACCGAAATTGCGGCGCTGCTCACTTTCGCCATCGGCGCCTACTTGCCTTTGGGTGATCGTGCCGTCGCGGCAGTGGCGGCCGGCCTCGTGGTGATCCTCCTGCACTTGAAAGAGCCGATGCACATCTTTGTCCGCAAGATGGGACCAAAGGACATTGCCGGCATCATGCAATTCGTCGTGATTTCTCTCATCATTCTGCCGCTTCTGCCGAACCGGACGTTTGGTCCGTTGCAAGTCCTCAATCCCTTCGACATCTGGCGAATGGTCGTGCTGATCGTCGGTCTGAGCCTGCTGGGTTACATCATTTACAAACTCGTCGGCCAGACGGCAACTGTGGTGCTGGGTGGAATTCTCGGCGGCCTGATTTCCAGTACGGCTACGACCGTTTCTTATGCGCGCCGTGCCGCGGAGGCCCCGGGGGCGCACCCTCTGGTCGTGGCCGTCATCCTGATTGCTTCCGCCGTGTCCTATCTGCGCGTGCTCATTGAAGTTTCGCTGTTTGCGCCCTCGAATCTCCCCGCACTCCTTCCACCATTGGCGGCTGCTCTGATTTTGGTGAGCGCCACCGCAGCGGCCGCGTTCTTCTTCTTCCGAGGTGGCCACGAGGAAATGCCTCCACCCGCCAATCCGGCTGAACTCAAAAGCGCCCTGATCTTTGGAATCATTTACGCGGTGGTCACCCTCGCGGTCGCGGCGGTGAAGCAACACTTCGGGTCAACAGGACTTTATGTCGTGGCCGCCCTTTCGGGCCTTACGGACATGGACGCGATCACGCTCTCGCTCGCGCGAATGGTCGAAGGCAATCACCTTGAACCCGACAACGCATGGCGCCTCATCCTCGCTGCTTCGCTCTCGAATTTCCTTTTCAAGGGAATCGCCGCGACGTTCCTCGGCGGTCGGCGGCTTGGTTTGCGCCTTGCGCCCTTCTTCGGTGTCGCATTACTGGGCGGGCTCCTGCTGATTAGCCTTTGGCCGAAGGGATGGATCGTCCCTATGAAATAGATCCCCCGGAATTACTCGCTCTACAATGCTATGTCTCCGAATCGCGCATTTCCGAAAAGATTTTGATGGCCATATAAACCTATGATGCACAATGCTTTTGGAAACGGCCGTCAGCTATTCCCTCTCCTGGGGGAGAGGGTTAGGGTGAGGGCGAGCTTTCCTGTGCACGAAGTGCCTAACACGTTTTGGTTGCGACTGTGCCACGCTACGACAATGCCCTGCATTACACCTGCTCCAGAACATATGCCGTCGTATCGGCCTCTGCCTTTTTTGCGTGCTCTGACACGATGAAGAAAACAAAACGCATCGGAATCTTAACGGCCGGCGGTGATTGCCCTGGCCTCAACGCCGCTATCCGCGGCGTCGGCAAAGCCGCTCTCGGCCGTTACGGCATTGAAGCGATCGGCATTCGCGACGGTTTTCTGGGCCTCATCGAGGACCGTGTCGTGTCCATCGATAAAGTGACCCTCGCCGGCATTCTCACCGTTGGCGGCACTATCCTCGGCACCAGCCGGATCAAACCGCACCGCATGCAAATGAACGGCAAAGCCCGTGATCTCCGTGATCAGATCGTCGAGAACTATCACAAGCATGAGCTGGATGCGTTGGTCTGCATCGGTGGCGGTGGCACAGCCAAAAACGCTCTTCGCCTCGCTGAAAAAGGCATCAACATTGTCACCTTGCCCAAGACCATTGATAACGACGTCCCAATGACGGATACCTCCGTGGGCTTCGACACTGCCCTCGGCATTGCGACCGAAGCCATCGATCGTCTCCATAGCACCGCTCACAGCCACCATCGTATTATCGTCGCTGAAGTGATGGGCCATCGCGCCGGCTGGCTGGCGTTGGGCGCCGGACTTGCCGGCGGCGCCGATGTCATTCTCATCCCCGAAATTCCCTACGACATCCAAAAAGTCGCCAAAGCGATTCGCCTGCGCAGCCAGCATGGGATCAACTTCAGCATTATCGCCGTTTCCGAAGGCGCACTTTCCCGCGAAGACGCCGCGCGATTCAAGGCGGCCAAGGCGCGCAAAGCCGACGCAGACAGTCCCTCGGCTGTATTGAAGGCCAAAGCCGAACTGGCAGAGCTTGACCGCCAGCATACCGGCAACACCTTGCGCCTTGCTCATTTCCTCGAGGAACTCACCGGCCTCGAATCACGCGTCACCATCCTCGGTTACGTCCAGCGCGGTGGCACCCCCTCTGCCGTGGATCGCCTCCTTGCCACGCGACTTGGTGAAGTCTGCGCCGAACTTGTCCATGACCGCGTCTTCGGCGTCATGGTCGCTGCGCGTGGCGAGAGTACTCAGCCCGTGCGATTGGAGCAGGTCGCAGGAAAACGCAAAGAAGTGAACCTCGACCATCCCTGGATCGAAAGCGCCCGCGCCGTCGGCACGTCCTTCGGCGACTGAGTCGACCAAACGGAAGCCATTCACAAAGACAGAGCGCTTAGTGAGAGCGGGAATTATCCAAGCCTGTGTTGGTCAGCATTATATTCATGAACCACCAGTAGGTGACTGCCGTTGGACTGTGTGAAACACCTTCCGCATTTCCATTTCGTGTATTAGTGTTCGCCGGTGAGGGATAACCTTCTGAAACTTTTGGGCCGCAAGGATTACGTGCCCGGGAATGTACCCGAGTTGCTCCGGTTGCTCGGGCTGCGTCCGAACCAGCAGCAGGAACTCCAGCGCATCCTGCGCGAGCTCGAACAGGCCGGCACAATCGCCCGCATCAAAGGCAATCGCTATATCCTTCCGCGTGAGGCCGACCTGGTTCCCGGACGCATTCGCATCAACCGCCAGGGAAAGGGCTTTCTCTTGCCGGACGACGCCGATCTGAAGGAGATTACGATTCCCGAGAGTGCTACCTCCACTGCTTTGCATGAAGACCGTGTGCTCGTGCGGCGTGACGTTCGGCCTCGCGGCGCCCGCCCGCATGTGTCCGGTGAGAACACCGGAAAAGTCATCCGCGTTTTGGCGCGGAGACGTACCCAAATTGTCGGCACCCTCCAGCGCACGAGCAAATTCCTCTTTGTCATTCCGGATGACCCTCGCGTGCCGCACGACATCTATGTGCCCGAACCGCGCGACGTCGGCCGGCCCGCGCAGATCGGTGACAAAGTCGTCGTCGAACTCCGCGAATGGCAGTCGCGCCATACCAGTCCGGAAGGTGAAGTCATCGAGGTGCTGGGCGCGCCCGACGCCGAAGGCGTGGACATGCTCTCGGTCCTACGCCAATACGACCTGCCGCTCCATTTTCCAAAACCCGTCCTCGAGCAAGCCCGCTCCTTCGGCGCTCAGGTCGGCGCGGACGAACTGGCTGGGCGCGAAGATTGCCGCGCGCACCGCGTCGTCACCATCGATCCCGACGACGCGAAGGACTTCGACGACGCCATCTGCCTCCAGCGCATTTCGCGCGACCAATGGAAGCTTTGGGTTCACATCGCAGACGTCTCCCATTACGTCAAGCCCGGCAGCGCGCTCGATGTCGAGGCCCGCAAACGCGGCAACTCCACCTACCTCGTGGACCGTGTCATCCCCATGCTCCCCGAGGCCCTCAGCAACGAACTCTGCTCGCTCAAACCAAACACCGATCGCCTCACCAAATGCGTCGAGTTTCTCCTCTCGAACGATGGCCTCGTGCTCGCGCGCCGTTTTTACTCGGCAGTGATCCATTCGCAACGCCGGTTCGCATATCCGGAAGTTCTCGCCATTCTCCAGCACAAACCCGCCGGCCCGATCGAGCAGATGCTTCACCATGCCAACGACCTCGCGCAGCGCATTCGGCGTCTGCGTTTCAAGGCCGGTTCACTCGACCTCGATTTTCCGGAAATGAAAATTCGTCTCGATGAACGTGGCCGCGTCGCCCGCATCGAGAAAGTCGAGAACGACATTTCCCATCAATTGATCGAGGAATATATGCTCCTCGCCAACGAAGCGGTCGCGACTCGCCTCCTCGCCCTCGGTCGTCCTGCGATCTTTCGTGTCCACGAACCGCCCGACGAACGGCGCTTGCAGGAATTTCGCGACGAAGTGCTCAGCCACAACATCCCGTGCGGCAACCTCACCCGCCGCGCGGAAGTGCAGAAGCTCCTCGAAAAACTCGGCACCCTGCCCATTGGCCCCGCGCTCAAGATCGGCTTTCTCAAATCTCTGATGCGCGCCCGCTACGCCGTCGAACCCCTCGGCCATTACGGCCTGGCCAAGGCCAAATACACCCACTTCACTTCCCCGATCCGCCGCTACGCCGACCTCGTCGTCCACCGCGTCTTGTTCGGCGATCAACGGTTTTCGCGCCAGGAACTGCGCGAGACCGCCGACCACATCTCCGACACCGAACGCAATTCCGCCGATGCCGAACGCGACAGCAAAGACGTGAAACTCTTCGCGTTCCTCAATGCGCAACTCGCCTCCGGTCAGCCGCAATCCTATCCCGCGCTCGTCATCGATGTGCGCAACTTCGGTTTCTTCGTCGACGTGCCCGGCCTCGCCATGAGCGGTCTCGTTCATCTGTCGTCGCTCGTCGACGACTTCTTCGTCTTCGACCCCGCGCGTAATCACCTCGTGGGCCGCCGCACCCGCCGCATCATTCGCCTGGGCGACCGCGTCGAAGTCCAGGTCGCCAAAGTGGACACCTTCAAAAAACAAGTCGACTTCCGCCTTACTTCCGTGCCCGCCGCGATACGCAAAGCCCGAGCGCCTTCCGTCTCTCAACCCTCAACTCGCAGCCCCCAACCGGTTGCCACTCGTTCACAATCTTCTAGAAAAAGCTCTCGCGCTTTTCCACGGCGCTCTCGCCGCGAGCGGAAGTCTATATGGCGCAGACCCCCTGGGGATGGAAGCGGGCGAGGCAGAACGCGGCAGTAATCCCCGCGATCACGAGATGTATGTGATGGAATAAGGGGCGTTTCCTATGACGCCTCGTTGTCTCGATGCGCTTTCGTGATTAAGGAAAAGAGCGGTTCGGCGATCCAGGTGCCTTTGCAGTTCGGGCATTTCGAAGGGCGATTGAACTTGTCGGTCCGAAACTCGAAGCCGCAGCGACGGCATTCCGCGGGATCGATGACGAATTCATATTCCGTGTGCTTAAGGCTCTTCGAGAGATGGGTCAGAGCATCGGTGATTTCCTTTGGTTGCTCGCCGACAGCGCGCGCGATCTGACTGAGCGACATCGGATGATCGAGCAGCAACGGAATAAGATCTCGCCGGAACATCGCAATAGCAGAATCCGCGTCCGTGCGCCGCGGGTCAACGCCTTGTTTTAACCGTTACGGCAACGCGGGAGTGGCGAGGCGATAAAATCGCTGAGCGCCGTTCGGACCATTGTCGCGGACGGATTCGATTCTGTTCGTCGCGCGCGCAGACACATCACCCAGTCTGGACCAAAGACCGGGACTCAACGAATCTTTGTAGAGCACGGTATAAGTCCGGTTCGACAGCGCCAGAAATGTCACCGCGCAAGAACCAGGGCTGAGCGAGACTGCCGTCACTTTGAGATAACTTGATGAATCCTGCGGATCAGTGCCGGCCTGGTATTCCTGCCAATTCGTCATGCCGTCGCGGTCGGGATCGAGCGCGGCGTCGTTGACATTCGGATCGAGTCCGTGAGCGATTTCCCAGGCGTCGGGCATGCCGTCACCGTCGGTGTCTGAAGATGCGACGGTGAGGATGGCGACGACGCTTGTGACTGCTCCACCAAAATTTGTGATGGTGACGAAGTAACTTCCGGCCTGCGACATTCCGACATTCGCCAAAGGGAGCGCGGCATTGGTGGCATTTGGCAGATTCGTGCCGTTGAAACGCCATTGGTAACGCAGCGGCGCTGTGCCCTGGGCGTCGACCGTGAAAATCGCCGTCGAACCCGCCGCGGCAGACTGCGACTCTGGCTGCTCGGTAATGTATGGCGCAATGTAGCTCTGGCTGCCGACCAGTTCGAAATCGAAGCTGATGTCGCTGCTGCCCCCACTGCTCTGGTGGATTTCGATCGCGACGACGTTATTTCCCGGAACCAGATAGCCGGGATTGATCGATCCGTTGTAAAACGTCGATTCGTCGACGCCGCCGATGTTAAGGGTCGACGGCGTGAGATAGTTGACCGCGCCGCCGGGCATGTTGTCGCGGTAAACTTCGGAGCCGTTGACATAAATCACCGCGCCGTCATCGCGCATCAAATGGAAATTCAACGCGGTGAAGGCAAACGGATCAGCGACATTGAAGGAGCGGCGGAAATAGGTGGTGATGTATTTGGCTCCGGCGTTCGGGCCGTAACCGACCACCGTGCGCTCGTCACCGTCGCCGTAGCCGAGTTGCGCGGGACCGTTGGACCAACCGGTGTCGTTGAAGCCGAGTGTGCTCCACGCGCTTTGAAGGTCTTCGCCTGTGTCGCGATATCGCCATACGGCCCCGGTGGAAATTAGTGTAATATTCGTGGTGAAGCCCGCGAGCACGGAAATCGTCACTGGTCCCGAAGTTCGCATCAACCCACTGTCATCGGTCGCAATCGCGCGCAAGGTCTGCTGTCCGGCGGGCACGTTGGACCAGGCCAGACTGAAGGGGCTGCTCAAATCTTCGCCCAGCTTTGCCGCGCCCGAAAAGAATTCGACTTTGTAAATGGCGCCATCGAGGTCATTGGCGTTGGCGACGATGTTGATCGTCGATGTCGCGATGAAAACAGCGCCGGTCGTCGGACTGGTCAACACGATCGTGGGAGGAACGTTCGAGCTGGCAGGAGGATACAACTGTGAGCTCGGAATCAGCTCCTTCGGCACACTCGGGGACGACCAGGACAAACTCGCGGCGGCTCCGCCGCCGTTTTCGTACATTTCCATTTTGATGTCGTAGAGGTTGCCGGCCTGGAGAGCAATGAAGCCCGCGTTCTCGGTGGGCGCGTGATCCGTCCAGTTATCGATCAAAAGCTGGTTGTTGACCCACAGCCGCACGCCGTCATCGGAGAATGTGTAGAAGGTGTACGTCTCGCTGAATCGCGGCTGCACCTGGCCAATCCAGCGCACTGAAAACTGATCAGCTCCCATCGAGGGATCGGGCGCTCCAATGCCCCAATCGAAACCGATGACGGGATCAAGGCGGCGAAGGTGGGCACCGGTGAAATCGATATTGTCATAATAATCCGCACGCAAACCGATGCCGCTTCCAATCGGCGGCGGGTTGACCGTTACTGCTACGGGCGCTGATGGGGTGACCGCCAGGCGATTGTCACGCGCTTTTGCGACGATCGAATGCGAACCGACGGGCGCATTCGACCAAATAAAAGTGAAGGGCGACTGCGTGGCAGCGCCAATTCGGACCTCGCCTGCGAAGAAATCGACGCTCACGATTTGGCCGTCGGGATCGGAAGCGTCGGCTGTGATGGAGATATCTGCGGGCACGTTGAAAACCGAACCGTTGGTCGGTGAAAGGATCGTCACGATTGGCGCCTGGTTCAAGGTATTGACCTCGCCCGGCGTGATGCCGCTCGCAAACCAGTTGGTTGGTTCGTTTCCGTAAGCCGTTGTTACGCGACGCTGAAGGGAAGGCCCATCGCCATCCGCGCCAAGTGGCCATGGCGATCTGTCGTTGTAGCGCACTTCATCCACGAGAATGTAGGGGACGAAGACCACTCCGTTACTGCCGACTTCCGGATTATCCGGCCGCTCCAGCCGCAAGCGTTCACCACTGTCCTGCAAGACGCCCGGATAAGGGCCGATCACCTGCACGCCAGAGGCAACTCCATATTTCGCGCGGAAGCTTGTAGGATCCGTGGGCACGAGGAGCAGAAAACCACCGGGAGGAATGGCGATATTATTGGAGAACGTATAACCCAACCCGCTCAACCTCCACGCGTTCGTGGGATAGGCCGGATCATATAGCGGCACCGCGGCGCCGCTGAGGTTGTAAATCTCCACGAACTCGTCGTAGCCCTGCGCGGGATGATACATGATCTCGTTGATGACGAGCGGACCGACGCGCGGCCCGGCGTTGCTCGCGCCGAGGGTTAAAGCGGATTGCGCAGGCCATTGCTCCTCGCCCGTGCTGATCACGTAGCGGCCGAACGAGACGCCGTTGGCCGCCGCGCCGAAATCGAAGCTATGACTGTAACCGGTGAAATTGGTGTTCGCGTCACCGGAAAATAGATAGAGCGACTCGCCGTGCGAACTTAGCGCGAATCCGGTGACGCCAGGCTGCGGGTTAAAATCCGCTTCGGTGAAAACAGCAAAGCCCCCTGCGGTGATTATAGTGCCAGTCGGGATACGGAACTGCATCGGCTGCGATCCGTCATCGCTGAGGAACCAGCCGCCGATGTTCACATCGCTCGCGGTCGGGTTGTGCAGCTCGATTGCGTCCACCTGAGGCGGGTCGGTGTGCGTCAGGATTTCATTGATCACGATCGCAGGGATATTCACCGGTGGGTCGTCCGCGCCCGGCGAGCCGCCCGCATTTGCGCTTTGCCGCCAGCTTGTCGCCAAGTCGGGATCACCCGCAGCACTCGCTCGCACGAGCGAGAAGCCATATCCGTCGGGAGTAATCGGCCAGGGCGGATCGGTCTCATACTGAAACGAAAAGGCGTTCGTGCCCAACGAGTGTGCCAGCGTCAGTTTCTCGCCGCCATTGTCCAGCCTGCCGGAATAGATCCCATTCAGGATCACGCCAGGATATTTAGCCGCGAATGCCGCCTGACTGCGTGCGAGCACAAAGAATTGGCTCGGCGTGAGACGAGTGCCGTTCGTGAAAGCGAACGTAATGCCATCTGTGAATTGTAGTCCGCTCAAGTCGAGGGTGTTCGTGCCGGTGTTCTTGAATTCGAGGAACTCGACGTCGTCGCCATTCGTCGCGCCGAAATTGGGCGGATGATACATGATCTCCGTCACAGCGAGCGCTTGGAAATCCTGCACCACATAAAAGCTGGCTTCGACGAGCGCGCTCCAGTTGGCGCCGTCAAAAATCCGCGCGCGAAGGAACAACGCATTGCTGATCGTGATCGGCGTCGCGTAGAGCTGTGCGGTCGACGCGATTGCGCCGCCCCAAAGTCTCGGGTCCGTGCCATCGAGTGTGAAGTAAATCGCGCCTGAAGGATTTAAGTTCGTGAGGGAAAGCGCGTAGTTGGGAGGAACAAGCCCGCCTAACTGCGAGAATCCGGGCGCGTTGAGCTGCGGATACAGGCCCGCGGCGCGAAGTTGACTCACGAAGATCGCGGTGCGCTGCGGAAACCATGCGCGCACGGCGCTCTCCGCCGAGCGCCAGGTTTCCAATGTGTATCCGTTACCCCACCGTGCAGATTCGCCGACAACCGCCCGTTCGATTTCCGCGGCCCGTACTGCCCATCGCGCATCGCCGGGCCCGGGTGTCAGCGCTCCGCCGTCAAAGCAATGTTTTTGAACGTGGTCGCCAAATTCGCGGCGGAATTCGGGGTGCGCGCGCAACGCTGTGTAGAGCCGTCCGGGAGAGCCACCGGTTTCAGGCGTCCGATCTGTGCTCACGCCGCCGCCGATGCCAAACGTCCACTCCGCGTCCCAACTAAAGAAATGAAATCCCGCGCCTGGAACGCGCCGCCGCGCGGCGTTCCAGTTATGCCACGGCCAATCGCTGTTGACGGCGTAGAAATTGAACATCATGTAATCGATGAAATTCGGGATGTTGAGGTAACGGCTGATGTTCGTGTAGGCGACGTCGTTGGTGATGCCCGCGCCGGCAATCGCGAACATGGTGTTCCAGGCATCGGGAGTTCCGTCGATCAATTCGTCTGAGTTGAATGCGTCATATTCCTCCTTGTCGCCGCCGAGATAATGCGCCGCGTAAGAGGCATCGCCCTTTTCGCCGATGTTATACAAGCCCCAGTAGATCCCATTGAGATAAAGGTGCACATACGTGCCGTGCGGACCGTAGCCTCCCATGGCGTTTTGCGTGTCGCGACACCATTGGTCGCGTTGCATCGTCGAGACTGCGCCTCCCCAGAGCCAATGGTCATTGAACGTCGCATGAATCGTCAGCGTATCGAACTCCTTCACCGGCGAGTCGGGATACAAGTCGTAATCGAGTTTGCCGGGACCGTAGGTGTTCTTGAATAAAACGCGGAACCCATGCTTTGGAACAATGCTCCGGCTCGCGCCGCCCTGGATGCGAATCCCGCAATTGACATGAAAACCTTTTTCTCCGTCTGGCCGCATATATTCCAGCGAGCAGGGGCGTTCCCATGCGATACCCTCACCACCAGGATTTGAGTAAACGCCGCTGACACCAAAGATGTCATCCCACTTCATCACGATGCTGAGCGTGGGAATACCGATCAGGTCGCTCTTGAAGGTGTCGCGATAAAGCGGGTTTTGCGTGATGTTCGTGCTCAGGGTGTAATCGCCGGAAGAACCGCCCGCGTAATTCACGTTCGTGGACTGCCGCTGCACCTGGTCCAGAAAGATATAACTGTGGGTTTCGAGTTTGGTTGGTTCAAAGCCATCCCGAAAACCGATGGCGCGGATAGCCAGCGTATTCGTGATGGAAATTGCGCCGGTGTAGAGCAGACCGTTGGTCGTTGTTGGAACGCTTCCATCCAATGTGTAACGGACGGTGATATCGGGCGTTGCGCTCGTGATCGTCACTGAAAGATTCGTGTTGTCGAACCATCCCCGACCCGGCGTGAAGTTCAGGTTGTCGACGAACGCGTAAAATCCCGCGCTGTTAAAGGTGCCGGGCGTTGGCGTGGAGAAATAATGGTTCGTGAGACCGAGCACTTTGTTTTCCACGAGTTCAGCCAGGATAAGAAAGTCGGAGTCATTGACTGAAACGTTCAGCCCCTGGATCGCCAGCAGGTTCGTGCCCGTTTGAAGCAAATTCAGCCGGCTGGTCAGATCAATGTCTTCGAAGACAACGACATTGGTGTTTGCGCGTGACGTCGTTGCCACCGAGTTCCATTGGGGTGCAGCTGGCACGTTACGACGTGCCACCTCGGTGCCATTCCAGAAAGCCACGAAGCCGTCATCGTATTTCATGCGCAATGTCAGCGAGGAAAACACGGATGGATCGGCGAGATTGAATGGCAAGCGGATGTAAGCCGAGGAGGCGCGGCCCACCATTTGGGTCTGCACATCGGTCGCAATTAAAGGGCGCAAGCTCGATCCGCCTCCGCCCATGGGCAGCGATTTGACTGCGAGTCCGCCGCCAGCGGTGTTGCCGACGAGCCGGCAACTTGCATTGAAAGTTGAGAAACTGCTTGGCCCGGCATAGAACTCGACTTCCGATCCGCCGCCACACTCGTAAAAGATCAAACGCATCGGATAGTCACCGGCGGCGAGGTTGAATGTGGCCAAAGTATCGGCCGGACCTCGCGGTGGTGGATAGGAAAATGTGTTCGCCCCAATCGTCACACTGAACCCGTCGTCGCTGCTCACTCCGAAGGTCCAGAAGCCGCTGGTGGGGATGGTGATTATGCCGGTGGCTTCGGTGACGAAATTATTTTCGTCCACATTGATCGTAAATCCGGGAAACGTCGCATCGCCGGCAAAATTTGCTCCGGTGCCTGTGTTCACGTAATTGATCACTGCGCTATTCTGAGTGAAGACCGCGCCCTGCTGGGAGGGATTTGCCGCCACGCTCTCTGCCGTAGCCAGGTCGCACACGCCGATATTCGCGCGGATGTTCCGCACCGCGAAACCCGAGACGTAAGTCTCATAACCGACGCCATTTTGTCCTGCTCTCCAGTTGCTATCGTCGAATGCCGGAAAGGTCCACGCGCTGAGCGGCGGACCATTGGTCGCCACGAAAACCCGCGCCGGGCTTGTGTTGGATACCAGCTTTGTGACAAGCACGTCCTGGCCGATCCCATACGAGATGTTGGCAACCTGGCGCGGGAATTCCGGAGCAAATTCCGAGGCGACTGTTGCGCCATCGGCCTTCACCAATGCGAGATACTCGCCGCCCGCGCTCAAGCTGAAGTTCGCGTGCAAGGGCGAGCCGGCGACCGCCCGGTTTTTCCCTGATGCGAAAACAATCAAAAAGCTGCCGGGCGACAAGTTGATCGAGGGGAAGCGCCACTTCATGAGATTTCCGGGCGCATCCGTAAGAAACCACCCGTCCATGTTGACGTTGGTCGTACCCGAGTTGAAAATCTCGATCCAGTCCGAGAAATCACCATCCTCATCGCGCAGACCCGTCGTGTTGCTCGCGACAAATTCGGTGATCGTGACCGGCTCGCTCGCCGAGACGCGAAGAATAGAACAAGCGATCAGACCGAGCAAAGCCAGTGCGCGGAAACGACGACAGAAATTCAAAATCGGGTTCAAAACGCGCCGCGCCTGACGTTTGGACAAAATCTGTTCATCGTTCGCATCATCTCAGCTGGGATACGCGAACACATTACCAGATTTTTCCTGTGTCGCAAGACGCGTGCTATGGAAAATGAGCCCCAACTAAAGCTCTGCATTTAGGGCAATTTCCAATCCGCGAAGAGTTTTATTTCGACATTCGTACTTGACCACGTGACTTCGTCAACTAGTTGGACCATTTCAACTCGCTTTCGCTGTAGCAGCCTTCCGTCAGGCACGCGGTAGAGGCACACAGTTCCTGGTGCATCTCCTGATTGACCAGGCATCGCGCCAAGCCACTGACGTTGTCGATATACAACTATTTTGAAGCGTCCATCGGGACTTGCGAAGCCCCGGTACTCACGTCCTGGAAAGACCAAACGTGGGGAGATCACCAGTATTGCAATGGCGGTCACGAGGATCGCCATACAAACCGCAGAGATCGTTTTCCATCGGAGTGCTTTCATTCGAGGATAACTTCTCGCCGAGATGACGGGCACCGGAAAGTATACATAATCGCAGACTCGGTTCCGCGCGTACTTACGGAACTTTCCCGTCTGCAGCCACTAGACCACCTTTTGCGGAATCGACGGTGATTTTGAAGGCGCCGCTGCCGGTGACGATGAATTGGACGCGGACGGATTGCATGCCGGGGATGGAGTCGAGTTCAACGCGCTCGGGACGGCGCTTGACGGCGTCGACACGTTTGAAGAAGCGGTCGGTCACGCGGCCAGAGGAGAGAACTCTTACGCCGGGGCCGGTGAAGGTGACGATGTCGGGCGGGCTGATGTGGTTGCTGACGTCCTGGCCGGTGCGAGTTGGGATGAGGCGCTGGTTTTCGATTGTGATCCAAATTTTGCTGAGGCCGCCGGCGAGTTGTTCGACTTTGATTTCTGTGATGCGGAGGCGAGGCATCTGGTCGGCGTGATAGAGGGTGAAGGCCATGTTGCGATGGCATTCCTCCTCGAGGAGGAATGAAGGGGGCGTGCGGCCCCAGTTCTGGCGTGTGCCGCCAATCTCGATCTTGCCGTAGGTCGGATGATCGAACTCATGCCATTTCACCATGCCTTCCTCCATCAAGACGTACTTCAAGAAGGCGGCGCGATCTTCCTCACTCGAATTGGCGTCCTTTTTGTCGAGGTTGCGCATGTTCCAGAGTTCGTTGCAAAAGGCGATGATGCCGCGCGCGCCGTAGAACCAATCGAATTCGCCGCCCCAAACGGTGTAAAGATCTTTCCAGACGATGGTCGATTTATAGAAGGGGAGCATCTTCTCGCCGCGCTGGGCAATGAATTCAAAGACCTGGTTGTCCTGCGAACGCATGACCCCGCCTTCGCGGCCCGGCGGACGCAGAATCATGCCAGCGGCGTTATGATAGGTTTGCCCGGCGGCAATGTTCGGATGGTCGATGACGAAGTCCGCAATTGCGCGGGTTTCCGGCAATGAAAATGGATATTCATGCGAGCCGAACTGGACATAGCCTGGCTGCCAGTCCCATGCCCAGTTGCGATTCATGTCGTAGGCGCCCACAGGGTCTTCGTTGACGCGGCCATCGCCATCGTTGTCGAGGCCTTCGGAGCCCAGGATTGTGTATTCCCCCTGTTCGTCCGCTTCGACTGGCACCATGAGGAACTCCGGAAATTTCGGATGGCGCTTCCAACGGCCGTTCGGGTCTTTGATGCGCATCAGAGTAATCGTGCCGTCGCCATCGAGATCATCCACGTCATCCTCATCTATTAATCCATCGCGGTCGTCGTCGATGGGCATCGCGCCGGTGCGGGACGAACCGGACGTTTGCCCCGACGTGAGCCAACGGTCGCGGCCGTCCGGATTGATGGTGGGGATAAGGTAAAAGGTGTTGTGGTCGAGGAGGTCGGTCACTTTTGCGAGGCGGCCATATTGATGGCACAAATACCAGGCAGTGTACGCGACCACTTCGCCCCCCTGGACTTCGTTGCCATGGATGTTACCGTCGATGTACATGCCGGGCTTGCGTTTGGCATCGCCGACGTCCTTCGCCGTGACTTCGAGGCACCAAAGCTCGCGGCCCTGAACCGAGCGACCGAGAGAAAAGAGATGCGTTAATTTGGGAAAGGCGTCGTTGAGTTTCTTGAGAATCGCGCTGAGTCCGGCGTGATCATAAAAGCGGTTCCAGGGGACCTCGACCTTGCGGTCGGCAACAATCCCGAGGGCGGGGAAGGCATTGGTTTCCTTTTTGTCGGCGGCAAACAGAGCCCCGGCAGGCAGAAAAAAGATGAGGCAAAGTAAACGGTTCATTTCAAGTTGATGTCAGTTTGGAATGAGCCGCCGAGCATGGAAGTGACACTCAAGCCAACTTTCTGCATACCAGGCGCGTGCACGACCCAGCGCACTTCCTTCATGCCGCCGCTGCCTTCGATCTTGTCGAGCATCACTCGCTTCGTGCCGGAAACGACCGCTTTGTCGTCGAGTTTGATCTCCACGCGCGTGGGAAACACTTCGCGGGTGACGTTGCCTTGTGTGAGCGACGTGGGCAGATAGCCGGTATTTTCGATTTGCACGGTGATGTCGTAGAGTGATTCGCCGAGATTTTTGACTTTGCTGGTGCGCAGACGCACTTCAGGGAATTTCTGCGCAAGCGCTGTTAAGAACTCACTATGCTTTTGTGCGAGACCCTCGACTAGTTGCTCGGGCGGATTGGAGCGGGCGAACGGCGCGTAGCCGCCGACTTCAACGGTTTTACCCGGGAAATCGGGATGATCGATCCTCTTCCACGGTACGAAAGCCTCTTTTGCATTCTCGTCAAACCATTTTAAGACGGCGCGTTCCTCTTCATTGCGGTTGTCGGGTTTCTTGTCGTCCTTCTTTTCATCTTTCGGTTTTTCGGCGTCTTTCTTCTCCTCTTTTTTCTCTTCCTTTTTGCCTTTGTCCAATTCGAGTTGGAGCGTCGCGGTCCATGGACGAGCAGCAAGAGACAGGCGGCCGCGATGAAAGTACATCCAGTCAGAAAGCGTGCCCGCCTCGGAAGCGGGCGGTAGCTCCTTCTTGAGTCCGAGGGCGTCACGCCATGCTTTTCCCAATTCGCGATAGTAGGGGAGATCGTCCGGCTGAAAATCGGTCTGTGGACGTTTGTTCGCGCCCGCAGCTTCGGCTTTCGGCGGTTGAGTGAGGTTATCGGCCGCCCCAAAGGTGAATACGATGGCGATGTTCGGATGCGCGACGATGAAATCGGCCAGCGCGCGCGTTTCGGTCTCGCTGATTTGATTCACGCCAGCATCCGTCGCGAAAAACTTATAATTATACGGGAAGTTGCGATTGAAATTCACGCCACCGAGCGCGTCTTCATTCCACTGCTCATCTTTGTCGTCGTCGCGGCCCTCTGACAAATAGCGCCATCTGCCGACCTCGCCGCGCGCGCGATCTGCCTTCATCAATAAACGCGCGTCGACTGGATCGAGGATGTATTCGCCTTCGGGATCCTCGATGCGCATCCAGGTAATCAGCCCATCATTGTTCAAGTCGTCGGGACCGTCCTCGTCGAGCATGCCGTCGTGATCGTCATCGACGGGCAGGGTGCTTACCAACCGCTCGATCTGGGGCTTCGCGAACGCGGCGTCAGCCGCATCGGCGTTGACGCGCGGCAAAACATAGATGGTTTTCGTATCGAGCAGGCGCCGAACCTTTTCGTCAGTGGCGTACTTCGTGGCGAGGCTCTCGGCCCAGCTTACCGCGCTGAAGCTGCCAGCCAGATCATTTCCTTCGATCCCGGCCACCACGAGCATTGCGGGGCGCTGCTCGATTTTCTTGTCGTCTCCTGAACCAAGGCGCACCAGCCAGACGTCGTGCCCGGCCCGCGATTTGGCGAGACCCGACAGCTTTACGATGGCCGAATGGGTTCCAGCCAGCTTCTTGAGGTCGCTCGCCAGTTCTGGAGTTGACTGATACTTCGCCGCGGAAATGGGAGCCACTGTCGCGAGACAAAGGGCGAACGCGACGATTGGCCGGAGCAACACATCAGTCATTTAATGGCCGCCCAGTCTAGCCGTGGGCAAGGGGGATGTCTATGGCGCGGTTTGTTCCGATCTGACTTAAGTTTTATTGCCGGGAGCCGAAAGACTTATTGGACCCTTTATGGGTGACGCGCTCAAAAGTTTTCAGCGGACTTTCAAGTTTCCCTTCGACCAGCTCGAGCACGGGATGGCGCAGAGGGAAGCGCTCGACGCCGCCGTGAAGGCGACGGTGCAGGCCGCCAAAGAGGTGAGTTCAACTTTCGACATCAAGCTGCAGCGTGATGCCGACGGCCAGCTAATTGGCCGACTTGCTCGCGGTCCCCTCCAAATCTCGATCAGCGGAAGGTACGCGCACAACAAGAGCTTTACCGGAAACGAAAAATCCTCATTTGTCTCCTACACCATCGAAGCGCAAGCGACGTGCTCCAAACTCGAGCACAGCGGTGAGGTCGGCACGCACCTGATCCTCGCGTCGAAAATTGGCGGCGCTGTCGCCGCCACCTTCGTGCTCTGTCTTCTGATGTCGTGGTTCTCCAAGCGAACCGGTTACATATTCTACATGTCGCTGCTTTTCATTCCGATCGTCTGGCTGGGTATCCATGGCGGTGCCAGGCTCGGAAAAATTTTGGCGGCGCGCGTGGAAAACCGGGTGCTTCAGCAACTGGGCCCGGCAATGGATGAATTTGAAAATCTTTGGAACTTTCTCACGACCCGGCTTAACGCCATCACCTGGCTCGAAGCGGCGTAGCTGAACGCATCGCCGGGGCCGCATTCTCCGTTTTCATCGACTCACGATTGCTCCGCGCGACATTTTCCGTATTCTCCGCGCGTGAAGATTTACGATCACCCCACTTTCGAGATGGCGTGCACGCAATTTGATATCGTCGCCGATTATCTCGAAATCCCGGAAAACGACCGCGCGCGCCTCAAGTATCCCAAACGTTCCATCACCGTAGCGTTACCAATTCACTGCGACGACGGATCGACCAGAGTTTTTACGGGTTATCGCGTGCAACACCATCTGACGCTTGGCCCGACGAAGGGAGGATTGCGTTATCATCCCGAGGTGATGCTTGGCGAAGTGGCGGCGCTGGCGATGTGGATGAGTTGGAAATGCGGGCTCACCGGATTGCCTTATGGCGGCGCGAAGGGCGGGATCGAATGCGATCCGCGCAAGCTTTCGATGAACGAATTGGAACGGCTCACGCGGCGATTCACGCAGGAGATGATCCCGTTCATCGGGCCGCAGGTGGATGTAATGGCGCCGGACCTCGGCACC